>Ga0209489_100808_pt1 | contig 62335 bp, 18 predicted proteins | sample SiratrowhiteBW_FD_187527 | JGI IMG/M metagenome (GOLD analysis project Ga0209489, IMG submission 187527) | Root nodule microbial communities of legume samples collected from California, USA - Siratro white BW (SPAdes) (version 2) | ecosystem: Host-associated > Plants > Roots > Nodule | place... | reverse complement strand
TTTAAACAAACAAAAAATGTGTAGGCAATATTGCATAAGATAAATCAATTTTTTATATTGATAATAAATTTTATTAGTTGACTTATTATCATATATATATATATATATATATATATATATATATATGTACCATTATATAAAAATTAAACTTCTCTTAATTATTTTTTGAATCATTTTCAATTTAAAAATAAATAAAAATAATTTATTTATTTAACCAAAAAAATGTAACTGTACAACTTTTTATTCAAAAGTATGTAACTTTTGCACTTAAAATTATATATTTTATTGAAATTATATTATTTTATAATATAATAGAAAATACATTTACTCAGCCAACTAAATGCATGCGTTTAAAACTATTATAGCTGAAAAGGATATTCACTTTGTAAAACCTTATTTCTTTGAATTATCTTTATTGCATGGAACAAAAGAAACTGTTATATCTCTCTCTAAGTTAGTTTTTGATTTTTCTTTCCTCTCTCTACGTTATTTTTAACTTTTTTTTTTCCTCTCTCTTTTTACCAAACATCATTTCTTTCAAAATTGAATTACACCTTATAAGTTGAAGAATTAAATATTATATATTTTCAATTAATCAGTTTTTCGATGTTTGTTACAAACATTCTTTTATTTTCCTCTTTTGGATTTTTATTAATTTTAGTGAAGTTCGTTGAAAAAAATTATTCTTTCAATTTAATTAAGTTTATACTAAATTTTTATTATGTTTTAATATTTTATTTTAGTTATCAAAATTTGAGTGATTCTCTTGCTTGAATTAAAAATTACTTGAGAATAAGGACTTATAAGTAAGAAAAATTATTTGGATCCTTTTTACCCTGTAATTTAAATTATTTGAATGTGAAACTGAGTTGATCACCATGTTTTTATTTCTATACAAAAATATGTTTTGTATGAATAAAATTTGAATACTTTGAATTTTATATCATTAATATTGATATGGTGAATATAGTATGCATCTTAAGTCATATAGTTTCTTAAACTGAATTTTAAATATGATTTAAATGAGTATAATTAGCTTTTTATAGTCTTTCATATATTAATTTGAGTTTAATGTGAATGAAAATTATATATTGAACATGATAAAAGTTGAACTAAAATGAATAAAAGATGATATTTCATAAAATTGATATTTTTAATTTGTTTAAAAATTATATTTGTTAAATTAGTTTTGAATAAAACCTCATAACTAAATTTGGTCTTACTTAATAAATTTGTTTTTCTGACTCAAATACGTGAATTTGCTCAAATTTAAATAAAGGAGAAATTCAACCTTTGTTCTTGAGTCTTATTTTCACGCAAGCAAAAAAAAATTTACTAAAAAAATGAAGTTAAAATCCAAACTTTTGTTTTAGATCCTATTTTCGTTTAAGCGAAATTAGTTGGTCAAATTAAAAGAATAATCTTTTTTTTGTCTCTTTAATTAATTGAATGTAAATGTTAATATAAATGTAAATAAAATATTAATTTATATATATAATTGATTTGTGATTTTGTTTAAGTGAATTATGTTGTATAAAAAATGTTGTTGAAAATTATAAGAATTAAATGAATTTGAGATCATAAATATGGGATGATTTGTGAACTATTTTTGATTTGTAGTATTAAACAAATAAGTATGTTATAACAAAAATATATAACTTTAGTGGTAATTTAAGTTATTTAGAGTAAAATATTAAGTGGTAAGAAGTTAAAGGGGACTATATTATATCAATAGAGGAGTTTATTATATCATAAAAACTCTGACTGTTGTAAATTTTGAATATGAATATACTTTTAAATTTCCCTTGATCCATATAGTTAAAGTTTATGTATATACACATAGTTCTAAAATGGGTCATGTGTTAATAATATATGGTAATGAGTGTTTAACACGAGACTTTCCAAGAGTGTTTGTAGATATTCTTTAATGAATATATCTATATGATGATTATGAGGATTTTAAATGTGAGTTTAGTTCAATATTAAGTAGAAATAAGTCTGAAGAGAAATATATAAGAAAAAATATACATGTATTAAATATCTTAAGATTTTGATATAAAAGTGATGTCTTGATTTTTTTTTTATGAATGTTCATGACTCATTGGTGTTAATAATTATATTAAAATTACACCAAAAGTAATTAAGTACAATAAATCTTATTAAATAGTTAAAATTTGTATTAATTAAAAAGTAAAATAATTAAAATTAATATATTTAAAAATGTCATTAAAATATTTTTAAGTAATTAAAATTAGTTTATAGTTAAAATACATATTTTTTATTTTATAAACGAGAACAAAGGTGGTATATTTTTATAATTTGAAATTAAATCAAGTAATAACAGGTGATATTCCAATGTCTTTATATAAAATGAACAGATTTTAATTTTAGTTTCTATGAAATATTTTTTATTTTTATTCCTCAAAAGTTTGAATTACTATTTTTTCTTGTAAGATTTATTTTAAGGTAAATAAAGTAATATATTCTTTAAGATCAAATTTTTTATACCTCTTGTTGACTTTATACCATGATGCTAAACAGCGTTATTACCCATACCATGTGCTTAACAGCGTTATTAGCCGAGATAATGACTTTTGTTGCATTCATTAAACACTTGTACTGATATCAACATAAAAAACACATTTGCATAACTTAAAATAAAAGAAATAACATTTATAGAAACTAACATAAAATTGACATGTTTACGAGAACTAAAGTAAAAAATAAGATATCTACAAACACTAAAATATTTCTAAATATGTTATTTTTAATCCTTATAGATATATTTTTCACTATTTTTATTTAATCATCATATATTTTTAATATTTATAAATATATATATTTTAATTTATTTTCTATAAATAACATAATGTTGTAACACTTTAATTGTTTCATTATTTATTAACTTGACATTTACAATTAATGGAAAAAATATATTTTCCAAACCCTAAATTTATCTCTATTTGTCAAACCATTAATAAGTTCAATAATTTTATCACTGTCTACTATAAGATCCAAAACAGGGTACGATGTCCAAATTAATAGCTAAAAACAAGCAGCAGGAACAACCGGAACAAAATCTAAACCAAAAACCATTTTTTTTCTTATCCGAAATAAGATTTTGATGGTGTAACTTGGTCAAAAGTTCATCATTTAAGGAGACAGAGAACAACAAAACCTTTATTAGAAACAAGTACTACAGGGAGAGGTGTTTATACCCAACACATTTTCTAAGAATATTTTCACCAAATTTAAGAAATCAGACCCAAATATTTTAAGGATGAATTTGATATGTTTTCAATATAGTTCGAATACAGTTTTACTTTAAATATCTTAAAAAATTATAATTTAAAATAGTTTTATATGAATGGTACAACATTTTTATGTAACATGATAATATATTTATTATTCATTTAAAAAAATGTATATATTCTAATATATCTTAATTGTAGTTTTATAATTATGTAATTCAGTGATTAATATATTTTATTAACAAAACAAATGGATTCTATCTATCTATCTATCATATTTGTGGCATCTTAATTAATATAAGATTTTGTTTGGATAAATTCTAAGAAGTTTTAAAAAAATATACAAAAATATAAAAATATTTTTTTCATAAATTAAAAAAATTATATAAGAAAATTTCTACAAAATTAAATTATATATGTTCTCTTAAAAAAGCTAACTTTTTTTAGAAGTTCTTATAGAGAAATTCATTCAAAAGTATCTTGATTATAAGGTCACAATCTCCTATTAGACAGAGACAGAGACAAACTTTTGTACCAATCCTATGAACAACCTTAACACTAGGCACTATACACTCAATGTTTTGATTAATTTTCTGTGACTGAAAGGTGGTGAGAAAGAACACAGCTGGGGCTGGAAGTGTTCATCTGATTGGGTGAATTTGTAGTGTATCATTGCAATATGCAAGCACAGTTGATGGAGAAAACCCCACAAGAAGTGAAAATGGTGAAGGAACACACAATAATATGGGCACATACATAATGTACATATCAACGGGATTTGTTGTCTAGGTGGTTGAGTTCAGCAGAGTCATGTGATGTTTGAATCCTTACAAAAAACTCCCATGTGATCAGCTACCCTGGTTATGGCTGTCCACATCAATCCACTGCATAATTTAATTCCCCTCTTTCATTCATGCACACCCTTTTATTTATATATATATATATATATGTATGTATTAACAAAAAGGGATACCAAAAGCACTTTGAGCCTTGATTGTTCTAATAACAAGGAAGTTTGATTTTCATGTTAAACATAGAGTGGTGACAAAAGGGATTATATGAATAGAGTTTGTAGAGAAATTAGGTAGAAATTTATGTGCCCATAAAAAGAAAAGTAGAAGTTTAGGTTTGATGAGAATTTGTAGAAACCCTAGATACTGATATAATATGGATTTTATTCTCACAAAAAATAAAGTAACATGCATATTTAAACCTTTTCTCCTTAATTATTTGAAGTGATTCATGTTGCGAATCAAATCACAGTTTCCAATCATGCATGTGATCTAATGATTTAACTCCAATTATTTGATGGGAATAATACACACTCCAAAGATCTATATATACTTAAGTGTTGACTCTAATTTTATGTAAACTGAACTTAGGTTTCAGTTAATTATAACTAAAATAAAATAAAATAAAAGTGTTGGGATTGTTTTCTTCAATATTTAGTTGTAGACATTTTGTATATATGTATTATACTGTGATGATACACTATACAAATAGCTTTGATAAAAAATTATATGAAGAATGAAACATATGTTTAACTCCAATTCTATTAATATTATTTCAGATATATGATAAATGCTGTTTATAATTAATTATTATTTTTAACGATATGTAAGACTAATATTATAGTTAAAAACGTATATTATTGATATATTGTTTTTCAATTCATTATAAATTATTTATGGATATGACATGAATGATATCATTTAACTAGATTGGCTCGTCTTTGATACTGAAAATATCATTTCTTTTATTGTAAGATAATGACTTGTGAACGAAAAGAAGGAAATTAAGAGTGAAAGTTCATAGGAATAGGTTTTCAGTTTGTGTTTGTAGTTTATTGGTAGGGGTGTATATCTAATAATTAAATTTTCTGTCAAACGAATTATTATACTTTCTGCGCCGAAAAGGGTGTATATCTAATAATTAATTTTTTAATTATATTTATTGTTTTTATTATAGAAAAAAAGATGCCATAATTAATTTGTTTTCATTGGTATAAACAAAAGAAATTATCAAAAACAGGATAAAGTTGAGATGAACCAAGTAAGCTTGTCATAAAACTTTTAACTGATACATTACAAACTCATCACATTTTACTTTCGCGAATTTAAATTGGTTCAATATATTACCTCACACATGTTTCTTTTGAAAAACTATTTTACCTGGGTATGATATCACTGTCATGATCAAAACTCATTTTAATATTTTTTAGTTGGTTTTGCTATTAATAATATCTAATTTAAACAGATAAGAGTAGAAAAAGATTTACTTAACGTGTTTTTATATTAATTTATCTTAAAACTTAGATTATGTTTAATTTTTTTCAATACAATTAAGATTTATAGGACAATTGTTGTAAAATATAAAATAAGTTTTTTTTTAATTCAACTGATTTTAAGTATTACTTAGACTACTCTAAACTAAACACGAAATATTCTTTGAATTCAATCATTTCAAATTAAATATTAAATATTTTTTAAATATTAATTATTTCTAACTAATCTGAGAATTTTCTTGAACTTAGTCAGACTAAATACTTTTTTTATATAAAATAGTGTGATCTAAATTATCATATTTTTTTTAACTAAAAGAGCATAATCCTTTAGCTTTAATTTGTAAGCAAATAGTATTGAATGCATTAGCAACCTTAAAAAGTATTTTTAATCTTATATTTATTTTAAAATTGTGTTCTTTTAACTAGAAAATTTGTCAACCTTATCAACTAAAAAGAAAGATGGACTAACTATTACTAAGTGACTAAGTCCACTTGTAAAGATTCTTTTAATCTTATTATTTTCACCGGCAACACAAAAAACTCACATGTCAAATCTACATGTCTTATCATAATTTATCATGATCACCTGAAATATATTGAAATTTTCAAGCTATAAGACAAAATTTTCATTATCAATACATACAATCATTTTAACCTAACATATACTTCAAAGTTATTTGTCTATGTTCACCAATTTGAATATATTCATCTATACTATCAGCACGTAATTTGTATGTTAGTATACAAATTATAATAATAAATTTTTGTAATGTGAAATATCTAATTAGATACATCGAGTCTTTAGAAATACTCACAATGTGAAAATAATACAATCAATAATAACACTATAAAAGTTAAATCAATTCTAACCCCAATTCCAATTCTAATATCATCCACGTAATATAATTATGATCAAATAAAATACATAATAAAAAATTAATTATAACCAATACTAACATAGAGGATGAGCGGTGATAGATGACTCATCTGTTATATATAGTCAGTTTTATTCACACAAAGGTTAGAGCTTATCTAATGGAGTTTTTGACGAAAGCAGTAAAGCAAAAATAACGTAATTGAAACGAAGCAATCAATGAAAACACAAGGAAAAAAAAGAAGAACATTTTAAGTAAAGACGTCAACCTAAATGAGAAAGAAAACTGTTCAATAATAATAATAATTATATATTGATAAATAACAATAATCATACAAATGACTATTATGGTTGGTTGAATGTCGATGCGACAACCTTGTTAATATAATCATTATTTAAATGTTATAAATACAATTGTAACGCTCATTATCTCAATTTATCTTAAAAAGTATCTCAATTATAAATTCATGTATAATCGATATGTTTATCCTAATTTGATTTTTTATGATATAATTATGAGAGAGATTAAATCTCAATTTTCATGTATCAATCTTAATTTCACATAGACTTTTTAACTGCACATTTATTGTTTCACTTTCATCAATTTTTATTTTTTATTTTTTGCAAATTTTATTAATATGTTAAATTGCTAAGATAGTAATAATGAATTATTTTATTGTTTCAATTATCAACTTCCTATCCCTGAGACTCATTGCCTCTGCCATTGTCAAAATCATTTATATATATATATATATATGGTGACATGTCTTTATCTATTTTAATGACCTGAGGTTTCCATCGTCATACTGTGCATATGTTTACGACTTGCTGCCCAACACTGTAGGACCAGAAATAAAAATGAAGTTCTTGTCATTTGCAACCACTTTCGTACCCGGAAGACCATGTGTTCCACAAATGAAAATTCCTATATATGATTTATATAATAATATTTTTTTTTCTAAAAACTCTTAAATATTAACTCAATTTCAAAATCCTTATATTTTTATTATGAACATATAACTATATATATATATATATATATATATATATATATATATATATATATATATATATAAAACTAAATCCAGATTTCTTAAAGTAAGATTTCATATATTTGAGCTTTCTGATAAAATTGTGATCATGCACACATTAATCATTGATAAAAGTATGTGAATATTTTACAATAAAAAAATATTATTTGAGGAGATTGATTCAACTTTAATTAATTTAAGTTGATACAGAAATTTTATATATCTTTCCCATAATAGGCTTTTGTTTACATTGGGATTATGGTTGGTTTAACAAGACTTTATAAATGGTAAGAATGAAGCACACTCTTTTTATTATATAATTTATTTTCACAATGTGTAAAAACGAAATATCTTATTTTTATGTCATAATTTATTCACTATACTACACTCGTCTCCATAAAAAAAATCTAATTCATTTTAATATAATAATGATTTTTTTTACTGGATTAATATCAAAATTTTAGGCTTAATAATTAATTTTGAATGTAATCGTTTACCAAGTGAAATAAAAGTTATTGCTAGAACCATGTTAAGTAAAATCCAAAACGATTTTAGTTTAATTTAGGTTGTTGTTTCTTTCAAACACAAAATAGGAAAAATACCCTTTTTGACATTATATTCCAAAAATATAACCACCTTACAACTATTTTTTGAAATAAAATATTATATTATAATAAAATAATAATTTATGAGATATCAAATACATGTAAATTACATTACGTGCATGTCATATCGCTGCCCACAAAATATTACACTGTTAAGCTCACATTTGTGAACAGATCAATATTAATATAATTTTTACAATAATTATTATAAAAATTAATAAACTTGTCGTATATGATAATTTTCAATTAAATAACAACACAAAATCATTTCACACTATATATAAAAACATGTTTTCTCTTATACTTTTTAATAATTTTCGTAATACTTTATTATATCAGACTAATTAATATAGTTAATTAACCTAACTCTCTTGTCTATTTTATAATACAATTAACAGTTTGAAAGAAACAATTTCTTCAAATTCTAATCATTAAAATAAAACGAACAGACTCTTTCTAAATTTAAGAAAGTGATCGATTTTGAAAATCCATGTTAAGAAACATGTTGAATCAGGATCAAAGGACCACACTCTCTGTGTTCAAACATAACCCACATGTTTCATTACATGTTAGACAAAGGTAACATGCTACGTGCCAAATGCAAGAAAAGTTACAAAATAGTATTAAACTTAAAACATGAATGCACCCTCATCACCAGACAACACCCTCCCCCATCTTGTCTAAGAGGTGATGCTTGACCAGCTTCTGCATCCTCACTCAACACTCCACCAGCCACATTCTGTCGCTAATCATAAGATACATGATGCAGAGAAGAATTATGTTAGGATTATCTCTCGACCTAATGCAGAGAAGAATTATTTTAGGATTAGGTAAAACTAATTTACAATATATAAAATAAGAATAAATTACATCTTATTAAACTGGTTTTGTCTGGTGAATTAGGTTTAAAAACGGATAATACTGAACAACCAATCAGAACCAATCAAAAGTGAAAATTTTTAGTTGATTGATATTATTGGGTATTATGTTTTACATGCTTTTCTTTTTTTTCCTTTAATGAATGTTGCATGGTTTCGTAATTGTGATTTTCGAAACTGTTTTCCAACTTTCTTTCATTTTATTAGGATTTTGTATTTTTCTTATCAATAGATCTGATATATTGTAGGAGATTCTACTCAAACTAAAAATAAAACAAATTTAAATAAAAAATGAAGTAATCTTCATCTTATATAAATTAATTTTGTAAAAATAAATTAATTTTAAATTTCTTTCTTAATATAGTATTAAAATTTATTTAGAAAATTTGATGGATCTATCGAATTATTTAATCTTTGCATACGAATTCAGTAGTCTCAATATGAAAATTCTGTATCAATTATAAATTAGATCAATTCATAATGTATAATTAAGTCAATTTTATTTTATAAATCAATTTTATAAGATAATTTTAATATATATATATATATATATATATATATATATATGAGAATGTAAAGAAATCTTACTTGAGATTCTATTGAAAAAAGTCTTTTTCTTCATCAAGCTTTCAAATATTGCAGTTCACTTAACGTCCTTTCATGACAAAGCTAGAACTGTTTTCCGGTCTTCATAATCAGTAATTTTTTGTACAACATATATAATCAGTAATTATAGTATATATATGTGTGTTAGATGTACAAAGGATGAAAACTACAGAAAATTATTTTGTATACCTGCCATCATGTCTAGTAATAGTTAGAGTCTTTTTCTTTGATTTGTTTAATGAATCTGGGATTTAATATTATATTTAGGGGGCTCCATGATTGTGATTTATCCTATGAGTGAAGCCAATGATAATATATTCTACTGTAACCCCAGAGATAAGCATGGCTCTTTCATTTTCAGCAAACAAAATATAAAATAATATTGGTAGTTGAAAGACTAGAGCAACTCACTAAATTTTTACTTGCACACAAATTGATGCAAAAGATTAAGATGTGTTGGCAAACTAAGCTCTTAGCTAGGAAAAATGTTAAGGTACAGCTAACACATGTAGATTGATGGTGCATCTTTGGTTTGTTTATTTTTTATTATTATAGCACATATCGATCTCAGATGTCTAGCATTTATGATAATTGATGTCAATGTTAAGAAATCATGCTATTAATGTCAAAATGGCACCTTTTGGTTTTTCCTATGCATTGCCAGTAGATGGCATCTAAGAAACCTAATAGAATATGTTGGGTTGTTTGGAGATGTAAAATGGGGTGTTTTAATTAGCACCTATGAATAAATGTGTTTAGGGTTTATCACATTTCATCTAAGTTAAAATATATAGATTTATTAATTTTCTTCTTTACATGTTCAAATTCCTAATTATTTAAATTCCTACTAAAATAAACTTATAAGATTTTTAACTTTTTTTTTTTCAATACTGAAGAAGATTTCTTCCAATTTAAAAAAAAAAATACTAAACATAATCAGACTTGTGAAGCACTATCTAGCCTACTAACATTAGGAGATAGATTAGTCCAAGAGTCTTAAACATATTTAATCATGTGAGTGTTTCTTATGACATTATGTAATGAAGAAGCATTTTTAAGATGGATCATAGGCCCACTCGATTATTGAAATTTATGAATTTATATAGCTATATATAAAAGTGTTAATTACTCTTTTATTTTATGTGTTGTTTAAGTTTTTTATGATTTTTAAAGTTTATTGTAATTGTTATGGTCTAATATAATAATTATAATTTTATTTATCTTGAATAAATGTTTACACTAATCCAATTTTTTGCATTATTAATCATAAATCAAATACGCGAGAGAATAGGAGGGATATTATGAGTATTTACGGTATAAGACAAAATGAAAATTTGTTTGATAGAAATATAAAATGAAATAGAGATAAAAAAATTAAAATAAAGTTTTTAGAAGATAAGTGGGTGAAAAATAGACCTCTAAAGGAGAGGTATCCCAGGATATATAAAAACCCAATCATAAAGGAACACTATTTAGTTTATAAAGTTTTAGGTAAAGTGTTGATTGTTGCTAAATATGGAATTATTTTATAAAAAAATTAAATAATAAATAAATAAAATATACCTCTAATTTTGTGAGATTTATTGAAGCAGGGATGTAATACGTAGTTTTGTAGTAATTATTTTAAATGTGACACATTAACAATGTACGGCCACCATTTAATCACATATTGAAACTATAAAATTTATTAATTTTTACAATAACCACATTAAATAAATCATATTTATAATAATTTTTATTGGTTATAGTTACTAATAAACTCCGTGTAAAATAATAAAATATAAAATGATGAAAAATTTAATCATTAGTTTCCTAATCAATAATTATTGTAGTTTATTATCATTTATACTTAATAACAAATTTGATCCCCGTATTTATAAATTCAATCTTTAACTTTCAATTATTGGTAACTTCGTTTAAGTTTTAGTTTTTTTTTTTATTTATTTATAGTTTTTTCTGCTTGAAACAAAAAAGTGAAAATATGGAAACACGTGAAAATTAAAAAGAGTAACCCTGGTGTGAGGAGTTGCTATCAATTGTAATTTAACAGTGATTTAATATATTTTAAAATTTAAAATTTAATAAAATTAGGGATAATTTAAAATGAAGAGAACAAAAATATGTAAAATAATAAAACTAAAATTATGAATAATTTAAATTAAGAATAAAATTACTAAGAAGAAGGAAACATAATAACCTATAATTTAAAATAAACATATAAAAAATTGAAAATTCCAAGTCATTTTCTTTGTTCTCCTCACGCCGAACTGTACCTGGTGAAACGCGAAACGCGAGTGGTTGGACAAGTTTCACCGTCGTCGTCGTTCTCCGAAGACGTTCTCCGGCCACCGTCAGGTTTTTTCCGCCGCCACTCTTTCAGTAGTTTTGAAGTTTTGTTTCATCTTGTGGATGATCCTTGACTCAACCTTCTGCGAATAGTTTATGCTCATTACTTGTTTGATAAAAGGTCTGAACTGTAGAATTGTAATCTGATAAAAAGGTGCTTGAGGAATTCTAAGGCCATTGTTAATTATCCTGTCCAAATAGTGAAAATAATGGCATATACGTATATGAATGAGTATAACAGCTAAAGTTTGGCCAGCTGAAAAAGTATCCATCCTCCATAAGATCACAGAATAGTATGTTGAATTGCTGATTATGGGTCCATTGGGTCTTAAGTTAATTGGGGGTAGAAATTAACTAATAGCGAGAATAGCGTCAGGTAGAAGAAGTTGGTAATTGGAAAGGGAGGCTAAGGTAGTAGGTTGGTAGCCTTCTCTTCTCAAACAAATGCGTATACTTAATCGTTTTTATCTCATACCATCTCATCATTGGCAACAATTACTGTTGTCTAGCTACTTTCCCATAGTCAGCCCCCATTTTCAACTTCCCCTGGGATATTGTTATCCACATCTGATATTAAAGGTTTGAATAATCAAAGCTTCAACAATGGCAGGAAGAATATTGTAAGAAAAGAAGTTGGTTTGGTAGAGATATGTAGAGCACAATGTCTATGGTCCTGCTACTCCGACATGTTTGGTTTCCTAAAAAGAATTATATATACAAGCTCTATCCACTAATTAACTACCAGATCTAATAAATGTATTATGGGATTACCGATAATCTACTGAAGCAGATAAGAAGGCATTTTATCTTTGACTCTTCCCCTGCTCTCCTTGCTCCATTTCTTTCTTTCTGTTTTATTGATTTGAGTTTCCTTATAGGAAGCAGTTAAGGGTTGATAAAATGACAAGAACAGAGATAAGATAGAGAAAATGGGACTTTTTTTATAATTATCATTCTAATAGGAAGTAAGGCTGAAAAGAAACCATATGTAAGTGAAGAGCACCTTTTTAGACTTTGTTTTGCTGCTTAGATGGTTGTAGTTTGGATCCAATTGCTGGTGCATTGAACAATAAGCCGCCAAGGTCTTTTTTCTCATATGTTCATTCAACTTCAAGCATCTTATATTTCTGGGTGTTGGACAGTATGACATCACCTTTTTTACAAAGGTAGCTGCTAATTAGATGTTATAACTGGACTGAGTCTAAGTTGCTAAGGCCACATGATAAAGTGCAAGAAAAAACAGAAACTAACTTGTAGGACCTTTTCAATATTCAAGCAAGATATTAGTTATTTTATATTAAATATAGTTGTGTTTAGCTGAACCTTACTGAAATTAGTCACATTGTCTCGTGTCTGATGCTCATTGTTATCTATGGCAACAAGTAGTAATTGGATAACTGTATAGCTTCATCATTTCATTCCTTTACAAAAGAAAGTGTGTGTACTACAATCTACAAAATTGGAAGCAAGAAAAATGTAAATAATACATTCTTTGACACTCTTTTTAATATTTTATTTATTATTATATGGTGAAATCTTATGCTGTTGTTGCTAATAAAAAAGTGAGTCCCAGTAATTTACCGAGGCTGACTTGAAACTTCACTTGATAACACAAAATATAAAAATTAGATTGCAACTAACTCTTTTTGATAGTATCCTGAAAGATTCCATTTTAGTGGATAAGTGAAATAGTGATAGAAGGAAATACTGGATGATTTTATCCATTACTCTTTGAAACTGTTAAATGATATAGAATGCTGTGGTTGATTTCCTTATTGTATCATTCAGTGTAATTGACTGGGCTTGGATGATGATGTTCGAAATGATTATTGTACATTGACAGATCTTGGTTTCTTATTGCATAAAGAGTTTCGTGTAGACTTGTAGTGTCTCCTGATTGCATAAAGAGTTTGAAATGATTATTGTACATTAACAGATCTTGGTTTCTTATTACATAAGGAGTTTTGTGTAGACTTGTAGAGTCTCCTGATGTGATTCATGTAAGGTTTACAACCACAAACTTATTTGAATTTCAAATCTATTTGGTGAATAGAAACACTCCTAGACAGGTGCAGCTACAAATGCAGATGTTTAGTTAAAGATATTTCCTAAATCTTTTAGTGGAGAAAGCAGTACGATGGTTTCGAGAAACTCTTTCAATATGGTTATTGTTTCCTATTGTCTATTCATTTAGAATTTAATGGTTTCTGTTTCAGTGTACTTCAGTTGTCCCCATCTATCCAATCCTTTCAAATTTGTTATTTTACATAGAATAATTTACGAGTTGAAATAACAATCAAAGGATGAATGATGATGAATTGGTTTGGTATTATGTGCGCAGTCTGTACATTGACTTGGGATGATTTTTGGCTGTGTTTTCATGGAAAAATGTTTTCTACAAAAATATCAGTAGAAAAAATAATACAGTGATACATTTGACATATATGTGATCTTTCTTCATGCTTGACAGCTGTTCCGAAGCCCTCTATGCTCATCTTTTTGCATCCTAAGCAAGAATTAACACTTATAATTCTAGGTTTCTGTATATAATGGAGTCTTGCGAAATTTAAGGTGTAAGACACTTTGATTGATGAATCAAATTCACTAGATATCAATATATTCAACAGATCAGAGCCTTCTTTGTTTTCTTTTCTTTTCTGATCTGCTCGATACATCTCTACTGTTCATTCGTTTTATTTTTTGTATGCAGTGGCTATTTTTCTGTCAATTGTTAAGGTTCTTGCTTATAAGTATAACGCAAGAAAGATGAAGAAAAAAATATATTGACACTGAGATGAATTGCAATGTATAAACCTTTAGTAACCAAGTTGGTTTCCTCAGGTTTCTGCTCTTCGGATTGGTCACGATTGTTTAGGAAATATTGAGTCTCAAAATGGTGATTCTTTCCACGTTGCCACGGAACTATTCAGGTTTTTTCTGACTACATCGGTACCTTCTAAGTCATACTTATTTTACTCCCTGTTTAGCTTTATATTTCTTGATATATTGCAGCTTTTCTTCACCGAGGTGTTCCTTCTTTTTTGCCATCAAAGTTTCCAGTGAGAGTTGCTTGTCATGGAGATGTTTCTCTGACACCCCAAACGGTTATTGTTACTCATCTCTCTTATCTAGTTTAACTCTTCTTCAATTTATGGATTTGTGCTTGTGTTTCTAGTGGTAACTATCGTTTAGATTTCATTCTGTGTTTGCAGATTTTTCGCATAAAAATGAGAGAAAAACATACAAACCATAGTTGCAACAATTTTTTGACCCGTGCTACAAGGAATGATCATCATCTAAGCTATGATGATGGCTTGCCTGAAGAGCCCTTTTTGCTATCATTGATCAAGGATGTCATATGGTATTTGTTAAACTTTAACCTGTCATTAAATTGCATTAGCCTAATGAAATACTATCTGTACCTGTATGAACTGAAACTATTTTTATTAATTAAAGACAAGTAGAATTCACCTTTGAATGTTGTTGAAAAAAAAAATACAGCCGTATTTGCTAGTAACTATCTCTTTGTTCACAGGGGGCTAAAATATTTATTTGTATTTTTGGTTGAGCAACCAAGCCAGCTGAAATACGTGGAGTGGCCAAGTTTTAGCAGTACGGTACGCCAACTAGTTTCATTATTTGTAGTTTCGCCATAGTGCTTCCACACTACATCCCTATGTTTCTATTTCATTTCATAATTTGTGAAATGTATTGAATGATTACATGCTTCTATTAATCTATTGCAGCTGAGGACAGCGGTTCTGACTCTTATCCTGGTTGCGTTGCTTATTGTTGCATTATCATCTGTTGATGCGGCTCTCTGCTATCTTTTGGCATTAGCTCTTAGGAAAAAACCATAACCTTGTGGTGCTGCCAGTGCCACCATAATGCATAAGCATTTGATCTGATGCTTGTAATCTATTCAGGTCTATCCTCGTTGACATGTAAATCTTAACTCCTATTTTGAACTGGAAAGGATTATATTAGTCAGGAACCTTTTATTAAAGCCATTGCTTAGCATCTCAGTGAAAGAAATGGTTGCATAGCGTAGAATCTTGTTAATTCCATGGATGGAAACTGGATATGGAATTGGATATTTGAGTTTAACGATAGGGACCAGAGGAGTAAAAGGTTATGGCAGCTCACACTTCCCAAATTTACAACACGTGTATAAGCTTCTCAAAATTACAAGTGTTTGTTTTTCTGTTCTATAACTTTTAGGTCCTCTAAAATCATATATATATGTGGTGTTGATATTGATAGAGTTGAAAGCCATTATTATAAATTTAAAAATGTTTATTAGTCCTTTTAAAAATTTTAGTATTTTAGATTTTTTTTTTTCATATTTTTAAATGTGTCATCTTATTGATAGAGTCAAAATCTGTTAATGACCTTTAATATTTAATTAGTTATTCACTTTAACGTAATTAATTAGTTACTTAACATGATTGATTATACATTTATAAACTTAATGTAATTAATTATCCATTTTATACAATCGATTATCTTTTAACATACTTGATTATTTATGTAACATTTTTTCATTAAATATAATCAATTATCTTATGCAAATAATAGGTTAAATTATAAAAATTATTAATGGGCTTCATCTCTATCGGTACCTATAATACATTTATAATTTTGAAGACCTGTTACTCCTTAACTCTATCTTTCAATAGATGCACACAAAATAAAATTTAGTCATTTTTGTTTCCATATTGCTTAAATTTTTAGTGAAACATTATTTATTAGGTTTGTTCTCTTGGTTAACTTTTGGTTCAGTAACATTACTTATACTGAAGTGTTTGGGTGCATTTTTCTAAAAATACTTCTTAAAATGTAATAAAATAAAGTTTTCATAAGATAAACCTAATTTATATATGAATTGAAAATCATTCATAAAAAATATATAAAATTGTTTCACCAACTCAATTTATACATAAGTTTATTTTTTTATCTTTTTCTTTCTAAAATTACTTTTTGAGAAATATATCAAAATATGTCCATTAACAAAATGGGAAAGTGTACAAAAATTGAGGAGGATTGACATTGAAACTTGATGAGAGGGTGTTTGAGTCAGATTTGGCTAGTTATCCATCCCTTGAGAAGTCCTTTTCTGCATATCAACCTTGGGATTTAACACTAATTGAAAGTGACCTTTGCTGCCAACACCACTGTTTCCTGGTCTTTGTGGTCGGTAACATGATTGCATTACTGAGGCTTGAAAACCATTATAATAAGCCTACCTACCAACACCACTAGTTACTAGTTAGGTTCTATTCCCTTCACTGTTTGTGAATTCCAAAGTAGCATTACATTTTCTGCTCAGTATTATTTATGATGTTACCTAAATTAACACTATTTAATTCATGTAGTTAGTGTGTTTGGAATCCAATCTAATTCCCATTCTTTAAAGAAATTATTCTTTTTCAATTCTATAATTCACATATTTTACTCCTTTCAGATTTAACTGATGTGAAGCATGCACTTAATAGAAATGTTCTGATGGTAATTGTCTTACACAACTAAATTGCAAAAGATTTTATGATGTTTTTAAAATGACAAAGACAAAGACAAGTGAAAATATGTAGTTTTACAGTGTACCCTCGAGATTTCTCAAGCATATGTCTCTTCACATAGTTTAACTTATCTCCAAAATATTCATCACTTTAAAAGATTAAGAAAACACTAATATCTTTTCTCAGTAATTTCCTCATTTGTAAGTATTTTATGGAAACGCTTATTCTTAGAATATCTTATAGCACTACATATTATCACTAGCCAATAAAAAATACCCTTTGTTACCTACATTCAGATGAATCATATTCTCCTTATTTTGGATGAAAGGGCTGAATATAATAAAATTTTGAGAGTTTTTAGCTATTTGGCAATATCTCTGCAGAGCATCTCTTTTTTTTTTTTCTTTTTTCCACTAAAAGGTTCTATTCATGTTTCACAGGTTTACTTCATTTATCAATGACACACAGTGAACCAATCAAGGTTAAATCAGATACAGAATTAGGAAAATATTTTCCATAAGCTGTTAGGTACCACAGTTCCATACTGTTACAGTACATGGATTCAAAGCTACATCCAAAAGTTCTGAACTTGCCAGCACTGAAAATACAGTATAAGTGTACAACTGCAGTTGCATCATCCGATGACAAAACCTGTTCTTGCATAGACTTTTGGATTAACTATTTTACCACATCGGCATGTAGAAGTTGCATTATTATCACCATCAGTAATTCCAAATCAACAAAGTGATCCAACTTTCTTCTACAAATATGTGATAGAAAGAGACAAAAGAGAAGAAAAAGATAAGATTGATGATGGAAAAAGAAAGTGTTAAATAACAAGCTATTCATGAGTTCCATTGTCACTGACTCGCTGGTCTTCTCATCGTGCACTTAAGTACAAATAATGCACTCAAACCTTGACAGAAACCATATGAAAATGATGTTGTGAAAACTTCTTTTCCATAACAACCCTCTTATAATAATATAATAATAAAGCTTAAAAAGCATTTTTCTTACACATCCATATTTTTTATAATAAGATTGCGGAGTATACATAAAATGAAAAGTGTCAAAATATCATTCCTTAAAACCATAAGACATTAAGCTTTTATGTTTCCTATAAAATCTTTGAAAACAGAAAGCAAGATTAAAAACAATTTCACAATTTAGTGATTAAAGCATTAAAATGTGTGTCTAGTTGTATGTCTAAGAGCAGGTAAATTGCGTTCAGCTGCATAACCAAACAGATTTGAAGTATGGATCTAAGTTAATTATATATTGCTCACTATGTCTGTCTTTATTAAATGTCATATTTTTAGTCACATTTTCACTCCAACAATTATGCACACACCATTAACTGGTACTTCCCTTTATTTTCACTTGGAATCAGTGTTTCACCCTTTTTATATGAGGATCAGTACATTGTGAGGTAAATTTCTTTCACCTCAACAATGGAAAAGATCCTTGCAGCTCTTTTGCGTGATTCTGAGCCGATGCCTACAAAAAAACATGTAGATTACTGTCCCTATATATGATACCTGCAATTCAACCTTTTACAGAAGTACACTAGTCACCACACTGTCCTTTGTTTTTCAATTCTACAATGATATTTGAGAATTAACACCAGATGAAATTATTCATGCTAGTCTTCCAGTGTGTGTTTGGATTAAATTCATTCTTTCCAGAACTGATTCCAATTTGAAGTTTAAAGCCAAAGCAACAAATAGTTGTCACCAAATTCAAAGTAAAAGAAGGCCATGAAGTCAGACCAGTAGTGCTTCATAGGAAGCTGATGGTTTCTGACTTGACTCTGTGGTCAAAGTTCATTTCAGTGTTCTTTCAGATGCACCAGAAAGTATCATGGACAGTCAAACAAACCATGTACCAGGTTGATCATGTTTGGAGAGATTTTGAAATGTTCATACATAGAATAAAGTAATGTGAACACAGAGAATAAAACTTTGCTCAATGCTGACTTTATTTACAAATTGAAATTGGACTTTAGGGTAAGCTGTTAATGATTACTTGTTCCTCAAATTCGATAAAGTAGACATGTGAATTTGAAAGGATGCATGGACTATAGAAATTTAAGTCTCAGATGGGCTAATTTGCCAAATAAAATGAGAAAGAAACAAATATGAAGTCATGTTGACGTACCTATTACAACCTTGAGTACATATTCAACATTCAACAAAACAAAAACCTAACCTCAACAATAATACAAAGACTGAAGAGACACAACACAACAGAATCTAGCAGACTTCGGAGTGTTGGAAAACTTCTGACATCGTCTATTCAGCAGATTAAAGTTTTCAAACAACAAAATTCATACCTAATTACCAGTGAACCAATATAATGAAAATCGTTTCATTTAAGAATTTGGTGAAGAATTAAATCCTCAGGTCTATGTTTGTGAAATAACATATGTCAAAAGAAGCCGATCTCTTTATCAGATCAAGAAACTAGTCTTTAACCTAGCACCAAACCAGTGCATGAATTTCATTCTTCAATTCAATGAGCAACAAAGCCAAACCTGCCAAATGAAAAACCACCACATCTTACCTTAGACAATCCCAGAATACAAGTTGATAACCACTCCTTGATCCATGACTGATAGAACTGTGTATCAAAGTGAGCAAACTCTTTATTGCTTTACCATCACAACCATGATGGTTAAACACCTAAACCTACCAATTCATGAGGAAATTAACAAGTCTAAAAAGCAAGGCTTGGAATGAACAACTTTTGACAATAGAAAAACAGATTATGACACTGACCTTTGTTAAGAGTCCCTTGAAAGGTGTTCACCCAAAGCAAAGTTTTTCACTGCTTCCTCCTTTGTTGCTTATAATGATTGAGCCGTAGTGGCAGTGGCACACATTCGTGTATCTTATCTTATCAATTCCATCAAGATCCCCACCAAAGTGGGCATTATCATTACCATTATTACTATTATTATTATGTTATGGTTTTGATTTTGATTTTGGTTGGTTTTCTGTCACCCTCCAAGCTTTACTCACATTTGAGACCCCACATCGAGCATCCAATACAGAAGATGCTGAATGAAAACACTATATAGCGTATGGGACACATTCCAAAAAGTGACAAAACCACATTATCATGATTGTGCAATATCATGTAACATATGTGCTCATAAGTCTCAGGAGTGGAAGGAAAAAGGCAAAAGAAAAAGTAAAAAAAAGGAGAGAAGTGGAAGAACACCATGTGGGCCAGTGGGCCCTCACACAAAGAGACAAGTGGCAAATGAACTCCTGGGCTGGCCCACCAACAGGGTCCAAAGCCATCAGCCACCGTTCCTCAAGGGGGCAACAACTCACTTTAGGAACAACCCTAAAACAAAAAACAACTTGTTGAAAGAGACATGCATCAATGTGTGTTTATAGTAAAGGAAGAAGGCATCAAAAGCAGATCTGTGTTTCCACAATAAACTATTTATCACTTCTGTTCATGATTGTGGAAGAATTTGGGTCATCACTTTTAGTATAGTCTCTTCTTCTTAACTACATTTTCTTACCAATAAGATTCAAAGTCAAGATCTTTTTGCTTTAGAATTTTATGTTAATTTTAATCACACAATTTCAAATTTTATTTAAAAATTAAGAATTTAAATTCTTTTATAGAAGTTTATATTTTTTTTGTCAGTGTGATTTTAGTTGGAGTATGAATAACTTGATTAAAACAAGCATATTATTGTGGGATGATTAGTTTTGGATTAATGTCAACTAGGTAGTTTTTTTATTAACTTTAATAGGAGTATTTTAAGATTTTTATTATTGTTATAAATAATTATTATTTCTTGCTTAATATTAATTATTTTTTGTAATAGAAAGTATTTTTTAACTGGTGTAACTAGAATTTCTAACATTAATGGTGGTTACCTTTTTTAATGTTTACATTAACTATTTATCATTCTTTATTAATAGTTTGTTAGTATTTTGTTTATAATAAGAGTATTCTTTCAATTAAGATTAAGTAGAATTCTTTTGACAAAATTAACAAAAAAAAAATCAAACCAACAATGTCATCAAATAATCCCATGGATATTAATTAAAGAAACCAACATTAATATCAATTGAAGACTTGTTCAATTTTGAATAAAAATTAACATCAATCAATATTAATTAAAAATAATTATCAATAATAATTTTTATTAATAACTATTTCAAATTTAAATATTTATTTTATATTTAATAGTAATTGAAATACTTTATTAAAACAAAATTTGAAATTTAACAAATTTAAATTATCTTATAAAAAGTATTTAAAAAATAAAAACTAAATTCCATATACTAAAATTTAAAAAAATTTATCTAAAGACAAAATAAGTATAATATTATATAGTCTAACTGATGTATGATCATTGAGATCTATTTATTAACATTTTTGTGATTTGCAGGCCAAAATCTTTCGTTTTCAACCACCCCTTTCTTCTGTTCTTTGTAAACTCAAACACGCACCCATCCAACTTCAAATTCTGTTCCCTGATGTCATCTCACACTCATACAAATTTAGCTATTCAATAAAATATAATTCATCTTCACATTGCCAATTGATAGAACTCATTGAACAATTCCTTAATTCAGTTTAAATTCAAAATGTCCCTACACTTTCATTATCAATTTTTATAAACAAACATTGCAGGATTATTATAAACAGAAACTCATTTTTTTTATAGTATTTAACACAAACAAGAAATAACAAATAACTGTGTGTCACTGCATGATTCTTGTAGCCCTTGTGTTTGATGCTTTGACCCTTAATCCCTAAGGAAGCGTTTTATTAATTATGAACAAAGAATTTTGCAGATCACTTAAGACTTAGTCAGCTACAGCAAAAATCTGATGTGGATTATTTGACTAATTAAGGTGATTTGGCCCAGTGACCAATTGAAGGATATAAAATTTGTGATGTTCACGTTTTTTTTTAGCATATAAGATAGATTCAAGGGAAATTGTGCGGCTATACGTATTGGGAATGATCATTTTCTGAGAAAAAAGATAAAAAATGTATGAACAGTGAGAAAGAGACGTGTTATTTGAAATCATGCATGCAGGATTTTCTCTCTCCCTTTTGTCTTATTGCATTGTTAATTCATTAATCTGATGAGACTTTGAAATTCTGAAAATGCTGGCCATGATGCATCACATGAAACTAGCAGATTGTGACCCAAGGGTTGCATTATACCAGAAGTTTATTGCAGGGAAAAAGACTACTGAAAATGACCAATCACATAATTAATACTGTTATATAGTTCAAACTTTATGTCACATTTTTCCAGAGTATTTAAGTCTTTTTGGTATTCATCTCAATTTTTTAATTTCTATAATTCAATTTTTTAGTTACCTAATTCATTATTGGAAAACCATCTAACAACCTTTGAAATATAGAAAGGAATATTTTAAGAAAAATAATTAGTTTAGTCTTGTGAATAAGATTAAGTCCTCCAAATGTCAATTTAGTTTATTCTTCTGATATAGGTTCTCTTTGGAAGCATGTTTGATGAAATGATTCAACTGAAATAATATTATTAGAATGAATTAGTATATCTAAGTTAATATTTTTAAGTCTGGCATCTTTATTATGGTTTTATTTTTTAAGAAAATATCATAATAAATTAAGAGAAAAATTATGTATGTACAAATCTCTTTGATTCCTAGAAGATATGTAACTTTTTTGGATGTTCAGGAATTTAAGGCTATATATTCAAAATAAAAACTCAAACTCCTAAGAAAACATTTTGATAGTTGAATATCAAAATCCAAATAAATTGATATTGTTTTGATTAGATTTGGAAAAGAAGAGGGACACAATTATAGGGAAACAATTTTCTTCTTGTTTTTTTTTTTTTTTAAAAGGTGACTTTCATGTTGTGTTTGATTACATATTTTGAGATGAAAAGAAATTAATTTGCTTATTCATAACTTTTTACAACTCAGTAATTACGTTCTAAAAAATAAATCATCTGGTTCCAAATGTAAATAATTATTGACAATTATAAATTATTGTATAATTTAAAAGAAATTGATTTTTAAATTTCACAACTTAATATAAAAATTGATCATAAAAAGATAAAACATAATTTTAAGTTGGTCTTTAAAAAATATAAGTTAATAATAAAATGGTTTCATAATATTTAATAAACTATCATATATTACATTCTTTAAAATACCAGGCGTTCGGTACAACATTAGTTAGTAATATACTTACATTTTACAGGCCAGAACACTTTCAAAAAATTTCTATATGCTGTTTTAGTCTTTAAAAAAAAGTTAAAAATAAGGTATTTTAATGAATACATAATATGATTTTTTTTTATATTCCTAATCAGCCCAAAAAATAATATTGCCCTTTTGAAAAAAAATTGATTAATAATAACACCAAATAATAATGGTAATTCAGAAAAAGAAATTTACATACTAACTAATATATTCCTTATGAAATAGAATGACATGAAATTTTGATTTTGAATGTTAAATGAATGGGGTATGATTAACATGAGTCACAATCATAACAGGTAACCCACATGAAGATGTGGCCATCATCCCTCTCTAAGAAACTGTTAATGCTTCACCACTCCTCTTTCTAACTACCGTCCAACAATTTTTCATTATAATGTAACAAAATTGTTGTTATGTGTGACTAGGGTTAGATGGTTTTATATGATTAAGAATTAAAAGATGAAATATTAGGGTTTATTATTGTTACCATGATGTCTTAATCAAGAGAAAGAGGAAAGAGAAGAAGAGTGGTTCTGATTTGGAAAAAAAACATATTTAAAGAAAATAAGAACATAATGAATGAGTTTGTGGCATCAACATCTAAGACCCGTGGGGTTTGGACGGTTTCTCTTGCTTATGGGGTTTCTCAAAAGCCTCAAAGCACAAACAACTCTGTCAACCATATCATAAACACTAAAGAAGGAAAAGACAAACCATGTGACCACCTTCACTCTCTCTTCTCTCCAACTTCCATTCTCCCACATCATCTTCCATTTTCTCATTCTCTACATGCTTAGACACAAAATTATATAATAAACTATTACTAAAACTCTTATGTGGGAAAAGAAATGGTTAGGAGAATATGTCTCACAAAATATATTTCAATAAATATTAATGTATTACATGGAAATACAAAGGATATATTGAATAATTTTTTGTAATTTAATTAATTAAATAGATAAATTTTAAATATTTTTTAATTTAATTTTGAGTGAATTGTAGAAGAATATGTCTCACTAAATATATTTTAAGGAATATTAAAGTATTAGATGATAGAGATAAGAAGAGTATGTTGAATAAATTCTTGTAATTTAAAATTAATTAATTAGATACATCTTAAATGTTGTTTAATCAAAATTTGAGTAAATTGTAAATCTAGATATTTTTAATTAAGTTTCATTAAAAATTTTCACTCTATTAAGTGATAAAAATATTTTTTAACATTTTTGTTTAAGTATGTCTCATTTAACTTTTGTAGTCAATGAAATTTATTTTTTCGTTCTTTTTTTAAACATAAGTTTGATTAGTGAGTTAAAAGATATTGCAAAAGGAAATAACAAGTTGATCAACAAGTTAGTGACAGAAAAGAAAAAAAAATACCTTTGTTAACCCATTAACAAAAGATTAAAAGTATTTTAAATATTTGATAAATTAAAAAACTTTAATAGAAACTTAATTAAAAAAAATACCTAGATATTTAAAAATAAAAAGTTTTAAAAAACTTTTTTTGTTTGATTATCTCTGACCATGTGTATGGTGAAGATGAATGGTGTGGTGGGAGTGAAAGTTAAAATTGAAAAATGAAATGAGAGGGTGAATTAATTAATAGGTGGGTGCATGGTGTATGTGTGAGTTATCACTGTCATCAGTACATGCATGATGATGCATATGGGGCATTCCAAATGCTATGTGGACCAAGTCCTTCTCAAATTTATTGGATTTTGATTGTGTTAAAACTCATCTTCCTAACCATAATCTGCTCTGCTCTTCCCCTCTTACAATACAATACAAAAATAAATCACTCTTCCTTTCTACCTTTTTTCTTTGCCCTAAAGCCAAATGCAGGTTTTCTTCTTTTGTACATCTTCTTCTGCACAAGGAGCAGAGAAGAATCTTACAACCCTCCATCACTTATATCATATTATACAATTTTTACAAACTATTAACATAAATAGTTTTTTTCATTCTTTTGATAACATCTCAAAAAAAAAGTTAGTTTTTTTTGGAAATATAAGCATTCAAGTGACATTGATTATTTAATTTTTGCAAGTTAAATAATTCAGAGTGTCATACATTGGGTTTATATCAAGCTAAGTAAAAATAATATTGGATATTTTGTCATAAATGGTCTCAAATAATATTTGTTGTAAGAAATAATTTTAGTGAAAGTTGAAAATTTTCAATAACTGAACATAATTTTAGTGGTCAAGATTAACCTATATAATTTTTTTTTATCTTTTCTTTCTTTTATCTTTTCAACGAAATAGATCTTTCAAAATATATTTGGTCTTGAAATGTAAAAGTATTTTAAAAAAATTCAATTCGATATTCCTTCTTGTGTCTTTTTTTTTTTTTTAACAATTTGGCTTAAAACTAAAGTGAGTGTTTTAAACCTTACAAAAAGACCAAAAATCTCTACTTTATATTAGTCCAATATATCTACAATATTTCATATATTTAATCAAAATCTAAAATCTAAGCAAATCTTCAACAAAACAATATCATCAACCATTTAATTCAATTTAAATAAACTCACGATACTCAAAATTATTCCTAGAAAGTTAAACATAATAACCAAACATACTATTACACATTCATACTAAGTATTTTGATATTTTTTTAATTAGATTATGCATGTGTTCCATTAAAGACGTTATATAGACAAAGAAAATGAAAAAGAGTTAAAAAAAAAAAAAACCTAAATGAACACAAAACATACTCTAAACAGCATTATATTTAGTTAAATTAGGTTTGTTCCCAACTATCTTCTAACTTGATAGTTCAATAAGAGAATTAAAAAAAAAAATATTCTAAAGTATCTTAACTTTCGAGGATTTAAACTTAAAAAATGATAAATTTTATACAAATGAAAAATAAAATTATTTTAACTTTTATATATATCTTAAAATACAATTATTATTCTTTATTAATTTTAAATTTTATTTTCTAATATTTGAAAAAACAAGTCCTTATAATTACTATTATCTGTTTAAAATAAATTACCTTTAATAGCATTAACAAAACTCTTTTAATACATAAAAGTGAATTGTTCTGCAATGCACATGTAACAATATTTCTAGCAACACTACACTTTTTGTTAACTATTTCTTAACTAATAAAAGTACAATGTGCAACTTGATTAAAATTTAAAAGAAGTACCTTATAACTTATTAATATTTATTACTTATTGTCACATGTTACAATACAAATCCCTTATACATAAGAAGTAGAATAAATAACCTACTTTAAATATTACAAACTTTAAATAACACATAACATTAAATAACCATTGAGAAATCAATATAAATATAATGTGCATTTTAATTTAGTTTGATTTGATTTTTCAGAACAAAAATAAAAAAAACTAACTTCACCATATGTGATTTTTCAATTTGATTTTGTTAAATTTTAGTTTTGATTATTCGTGTATTGATTTCACCGTTCGTAAATATTGGGGTTGATTTGACTCTTCATAACTATTTAGATTAGTTTTGAATACCCTTCTTATTTTTTTTTTTCTTTCTTTTTGGTTGACAATGTTCTCCATCCATTAATCTTAATTTTCAGTTTTTTTTTTCCTTATGAAAATAGGATAGTATCACTTAAATGGGTAGATTTTAAAAAATAATCAAATTGAGTAAATTTTGTTTTAGAAATCGTATATCCAGTCACGAATTCAAAATAATATAAACGAAATTATACATTGAAATATAATTTTCTTTTATATTTCACTGAGATTGTATATTCTGTTTTATTAAGAAAATCGTGCATATTTTCTTAAATTTTTTGGTTTTTAAATTTTTTAAATTAACTGAAATCATATATGCAAATACGATTACAATTTTTTTTCGAGAAATCGTATTATAAAGTACGTTTTGCGTTTTTCTTTTATTTTGGTTTGGTAAATGCTTTAGTTTAACTGAAATTGTATATTCAAATAAGACATTTCTTTTTATGTTTGTTAAATAAATCATACCATGGAATACTGTTTGTGTTTCTTTATTTTTTTAATTTTGTTTTTGTAAATATTTGAAAAATCGTTTTGTAATTTTTTTGAAAAAATTGAATATTAAATTTTGGTTTTGATTTTTCTGAATTATTTTTTTGTGCTTTTATTTTTTTAAAATATTTATTACGAAAATTTCTGATATGCTTATATTTATTTTTTATTTTGGTTTTTTGTATTTTTTGAAATTAATGTTTATAAATATTTCTAACAAAACTTGAATATGTTTTGTTTTTTTTAATTAACTTACTGGGTTTTTATTTATTTTAAAATATTTATTATTAAAAAATATAAATTTGATTATGCTTTTGTAATTTTAAATGAATTTTTGTATGTATTTTAATTAAAATAGTGTGGTTTACTAATTAAAATGATTATGTTAAAATGATTAGGTTAACTAAATGTTATTTGGAAAATATAAAATAAGAACTAGACAAATAATTTAAATAAAAAACATCAATTAGGTAGAACATATAAACAAATAAATAATTTGTATTATGTGTACAGACAATTTTGTTGTTGTGACCTTTGTTTTAGCAATAAAAACTTTGTTTTTGCTTATTTAAAATTGGTTAATCTATTTTATTATTGCTACTAGTAATAGTTTTATAAGGTTGCGAATGAAATTCAGCCTCGCATAATCAAATTCACATTTTGATAATTTTGTATGTCTTTAGTGTGAAGCCTATCATGGTACACAAAGGCTAACATCTATTATTATAAGTTATAGAATTATAAAAATATAATTTCCCCTAATTTATAAAATCATAATTTGTATTTAGAAAAAGTTTTCCTAAACTTTTTTAAAATATTTTCATCTTAGTAAAATTTACCTTCTTTTATGTCGATTTCTTAATTAAATTGCAATATTTTTTTAAAAATAAGTTGTCGGTTATTAAAAATTGTGTCATGTATCAATATAATCTATTTATTATAAACATAGAACATAAATTATATATTATTGTATTTATAGATTTTTATTCATTGTGCATTTTGACTATACTATAACTTATACGATACAAATATTTATTCATTCTGAACTTTAATTATGTAAAAATATTTATCTTGTATATCCACACGTTAGACAGCTAAAATACAAACTAGACACACTTTTAGTCAATAAATATTTTCATGTCTCATAATTATTTTAATAAATTAGAGCGTGGATTTGTGTCGCGTGTGAGACCAGTATTTTTTTTTTTTTTGAAGTTTTATATAATACAGCCACTATTTTTATTTAATTTGTATGTGTCATTATATAAATAGATTTACATATCGAGATTAAAAAAATATTAGTGAATAATATTTCCGAAATTATTTATTAATAACAATGATTTATGATCACTAATTTAACTCCAAATATTCTCAATGAGTTTCATTTACGGTCATTTAAAAAGTTTAAAATTTCTAAAAGCTAATTACACTTTTTAAATAATTAAAATTGGTAAATATAAACATAATTATTTAATTCCAAAACGTTTCTGTAATTTTACTTTTTGTATAATGCATATATAAAAAATTATGATCATTAAAATTATTCAATTTTAGCAATATACTATAATAACTTTAAATAATTAGAATAATCAATTTTAGTTTAACTATTTAATATCAGCATTTCATAGTTTCGTAATTATTTATAACATTTTTTAAATGCTTGGAGTTTAATAACTTTTAAATAATTTATATTAAACCGTATTGACTTCTTGATATTATATTTTTCTATATTAAGTTGCATATTATATTAAATATATAACCTTGAGTAGGCATGTCTTTTCCTTGCAAATAATTTTGATAGTGAAACAATTAGTAGTAATGTTTTACAGTTTACTACTAATAAAAAAACTATAACTAATACTCATACAACTTTATTTGAATATAAAAATATAATTTAAATATATACATCATAGAATGTAAAATCTCTTCTCATTTCTTTTCAGTACTCCTTTCTCTTTTTCAAATTTTTTTTTCTATACTTTTTCTAATATTTTTCCTTCAAACCTTATTTTTTTAAAAATTCAATTACACCTCGCAATAGTTAAAAGGTTAAAATTGATTTTAAAGGGATGTGATATTGATAAAATAGATTTTTACTTTGGAGATTTTTTATTTTTTATTTTTATTTTTCTGAAGACATACAAAATTTTTGAAAGAAACTACATTTTCAAATAATTTTTACTCAATTTAACCATGCAAAAGTCAATGTAGAATTTTATGAAATCCTATCATTCCCATTCAATATACTAAATCTAATTAATCTAATTATTCTATTAGGTTTCAAAACTCAAATAATTTTTTTTTAAATGTACCCAAGTTTCAGTAAAAATAAAATATAGTCATTCAATTTTTGACAATTGATTCACAAAAATACTACCAAATTCCTAATTTCGCACATTTATAACCCATAATAAAATTTCATATTCAATTTCATTATTAAACATAAATAATTTACAATATTTTATCAATAGTATTTTTTTTACTTAAAAATTACTTACACTTCAAGAAAATTAGAAGGAAAAGTTGGAGAACGCATAAAATCAGAAAGCCAAAAACAATATAATCAAATTTCAATCAAAGGTTAAACCCATTATTATAATATTTTTATGAATAGATTAAACCAAATTTGAACTTAAGTGTTAACAAAAAAGAACTAAAAGGTTTTTAGAGAAAAAAGACACACACTCTAAATTAAATTTTGTTAGGTAAGATCTGATCTTGAAAAAGATAAGAATAAGAGTGAATAAATGTAAAGAGACAGAAGATAATATTTGTAAAAAGAAAAAAGAAAACTGTGAAAAATTAATAGAAAAACAAGAAGAAAAATAAAAAGTTAAGAAGGTAAATGGACTTATGCTAATGAGTTTTATATTAGTCTTAACTATAAAAAATTTGTTTAAAATAAAAAATGAGAACATGATTAACACATTTATTCTTCTATCTCTCATGTGAAATCAATAGATTCAAGATCCAACAACATCATTACAATGTTAATTTTCTTGTCACAAAATCATTTCACTTGAAAATCTATTATACTTAAAAGGTTTGATTTCAAAAAATAAATTATCTTTTACTTGTACAAAATCAGATTCCAAAATATATTTGAGATCAATTACATACTCTTTTACTTGTGAAACATGAAACATATCGTTGATATTGGTCAAAAGATTAGGTAAAACAATTTTTTATACTACAATATCTATTTTTCTGAGAATATGATAAGATCCTAAAAATTTTGGAGATAACTTTCTTTATTTGGTAATTCTTACTATACTGGTAAAAGGTGTAACTATAAGTAAAACATGTTCATCAATAAAGAATTATAATAGTTTTCTTCTTTGATCTACATAAGGTTTTTTTATACTAAGAAAAGTATTTAATCTTTCTTGCATCATTTTGTCATTTTTTTATTGGTTTGATGTAATAACCCAAGTCCAATAAACAAACTCTATGTATCCTAAAACTAACACAAATACATTTGTAGTTTCTCTCATATAATGCTTTATAAAGAGTCATACCATTGTTTGCTTGATAACTTTTATTATAGGTGAGTTCTACAAATGACAAAATCTTATCTTAACTACCAAAAAAGACCAAAGACACAAGTTCTAAGCAAGTATTTTAAGAATTTAATTGTTATTTCTAATTGTTCATCAGTTAATAAGTAATAAGATGAACTTGTAGTGTGGTCTCCAAGGCTTCTTGAAGTGTTTATTAGAATCTAGAAGTGAAGTGAACATCTCTATATAATACTATGTTAGAAAGTATCCCATGAAATTGGATTATTTCATTGATATAGGTATATCTCAACTTTTGCATAAAAATTCTCAATGTTTGAACTTCCACATTATTGCTTTAGCAATGGTAAGTATGGTAAGTAGTGAAGGGAATCCTCACACATCGCTTGAGCAGTGAACAACCTCTTGAACGATATTACACCCAGAAGCAACATTTTTCAACTTATAGAAAATTTCATTGCAATAATAACACCTAAAACTTACTCCAATTTGTTCAACATGGCAACTACATTGATAATTAATATACATACATATTTTTAATATGATATACACTTTACACAACATCAAAACTATACCAAAAAGGTTTCAAACACAAAATAATCTAAGTACAATAATCTTTACACATCTAAATAATCAATCTATTGATTAAATGCAATGATTAATTCACCTTATCTAAATATGACATTCTTGCTAGCAAAACATTCATTATAAAAATCTAACAAGATTCTAAGTAAATCTTCAAATATAAAATCCTATATTCATAATATTTCTCATTTAAAAAACATTTAAAAAAGAAAAATAAAATAATATAATTTTTAGTAGAGATTAGATCACTTATACAAATCATAACTTTGATTAGCTCACTTACTTCAATATCTCTTTAGAGAAGTAATTTGGTAACACAAAAAGAAAATTTGAAAAAATGGATTTAAAAAAGATACAATTATAAACAAAACACAGAATGATCACCTATATTTTATTTATAAATTTTTTATTACTTATTTATTTAAATTTATTTTAACATAGGCTTCCATTAGATATAATCTCTTTCCTATTTATTTAAATTTATCTTAATATAATTTTTTTTAAAGAAGTTGAATTATAATAAATTATTTCAATTTCAGACTATAATATTGATATACAAGAGACTTTGATTCGTTAATGAATAATAATTTGTAGTTGGTATAACTTTTTATAGTTGATATTATGAACATATATGAGCATGAGCGAATTTTTATATTTGAGTTAGTTTACCCATTTTTGTATTTTATTTTATAATAATTACTATGATTATATTTTATAGAGTAAATCAGGCTACATGTTCATATATAATTATAATGCGCATCTAGTATAGGCATAAATTATAGTCATTATGGTAGATCAAGTTGTTTGGAAAACAATCAATATTTTGGTCAATGTTGTCATTTGCTTGGAATTGTTGTCTACAAAACTACATCAAAACTTCTATCAATAGCATGATAAAATATAAAATCAAAATATTTATTTATCATATTTAAGTATGTTTTGTTAATTCTTTTTATATTTTTGTAAATACTTTTCAAGATTTTAAGATAATTAAACTAAAAAAAAACTAAAAGTGTAATAAAATATGTAATAAATAACTTCCCATTAAGATCCTAACATGAGAATAAAAACTGCATATACACACTTTCTTTTAAGAAATATGAGATTTTTGAGAATCTAAATTTCTTATAGCAAACATGAGAATAAATGTTTCAACATCTATATTTCTAAAAATATTTCAATAAACAAACCCTCTAAATAATGGGAAATTAATTAATTAATTATAGTAACGGATAAAGGACCATCATTTGCTACTCCATATACATCAAACAAAGACTCACATGAATAAGTAGCTGCAATGTTAATTACACACAAAAGCCATGATCTATCTCTTTAAGAAGAAGAAGATATTATACCATGTATGCATTTGAGTTTGTAAATTAAAATATTACTATATTATAGTAACATAGCTATGACCATATAATTAAAACTTGATTGATATTATAAAATGGTATTAACACAAAAAAAGAAAAATTAAGTGGGTAACATTAAATCAACCTTAAAGCACAAATATATTTGTCAGTTTATTTTGGTAAAAAGTAATATCAAATATTAAAATAAATTCTTGGTATAAAACACTAAAATAAATTTAAGTTTAATAATAATAATAATTATATTTAAAAATATTGTTAATTTTTATAAATATAGAAATCTTTCTTGTCCTTAAAAAAAAAACATTTATCACTTAGACCTAATAATATTTATTTTTTAGTAAAAGATTATCTATTTTTTATTTACCTGTAAAAATAAAATTAAGATATGATAACTCTTACAGATAAAAAGTAAAAAAGAATATCAATTCATTCAATCAAAAATTAATCTAGTTGATGAATAATAATTTTATAATTTTCTTTAGTGAGTTCTTATTATTTACTAATAATCATAGTGAATTATGTTAGAAAACGGAAAAAGAAGTAAAAGGTTGGAAGGGCCAGTAAGATAGACGCAGAAGACACGTGTGTCCGTAACGGAAGCAGCGAACTGTGTCGTTTAGTGTATATATACGTCGTCGTTTTTGCTGGGATTGTAGACATCAATCAATAGAAATATATATAATTTCTTTTTTCTTATTATTGTTATTATTTTTTATTTTTCTAGCTTTCTGCTATTCTCTTCTTCTTTTCTCTCTCTAAAAATTTTGTCCCAAATTTTGCTTCAACAAAATCTCACCGTTTCGCGTGAGTGAAGCGCGACAGCCTCTTCACCCAACCCTTTCTCTCTCTTCTCTTCTGGCGATTTCTCTCTCATCTCGCTATTCCTTCGCACAAAATCTCTGGATTTCCGTAGTTTCCAGAGCGATCGCTCGATCTGTAACGAGAAGAAGAACCCTTTCTCTTTCCCTAGCCGATCATTGGGAAGGCGCGTAACCGAGCCGTAAAATCCCCTTTTACTTCCTCTCCCAAGCCGGATTGGAGGAGGAGATCTGCGATGCCGCGCTTGATCTAGGGTTTCCCCCTTCCGCGGTGCTTCCAAATCTAGGGTTTCCAGGACCAGGCGTGCGAATTCGCTTTCGAATTGATGTTTCTTTTCAGGGACGCAGCTGGGATCGACACGGAAGATGGAGGATTATGCATGGGTGTGGTGGTGACCAGTGGAAACACAATCGGCACATGTGGCCTGTACCTGCTAACGCGACCACTGTAGCCATCGATTCTTCACCGTCTCAATTTATATGCAAAGTATATATAAATATATACATATATAAATCTAAACCGTTGCTAATCTTTCGTTGCCTTTTCTCGCTCAATTTTCTCTACACATCCTGTTTGGTTGTTTTCGACTGTCTCGAATATGTCAAATTTTTTTAATTAAAAAGTGTATTTTTGATCTTAATTGAAGAAGCTCGGTAATATTGATGGGTTCTAATGTTTGTGTTCGTGTTTTTTTCGTTTTGACCTAATTTTTCGATTTTGTTTACTGTGATGATAAAGGCTCTTATCGGTCGTGGGTCGTCGTTTTCCTCGATCTTAATCTGGACCTGTTGTGGGTTTTTATTTATTTGTTTTATTTTTTGGATATTGGAGATTTCTTGTCTGTGAATGATGAAAATTTCCCCTTGGTTTGAACGGAAGCTGATGTTGGGGTCTTGGGATGGAATTCGTCTTTGTTGATTTGGGGGAAATGTTATATTTTTCTTTCTGATTTCTTTTAAGCCTGCGTTTTACCTGTATTTTGATGGTTTTACCTGTATTTTGATGGTTTGTATTTATTGTTTGCTACATTATTTTTTACTAGGCTTTATTTTCCAACTGGTATTTTTGGGCTAAATCTAGTGGATGGTTCCGCCTTTATGACATTCACTGGTGTACTATGTTATTTAATGTATTAACATTTGAGTGGCAAACGTTGTATAAAGAGTTCCTCGTTCACACGATTGTAAATCCAGTGTGTAAATTGTATGCTGTCGCGAATTCCTATGTTCGACTTTTGTGGTTTGTAATGGTTGCTGTCTGCATTTGATAACTAAATACTTGTTGTGTTATCTGATATTGTTTCTGCAGTAGGATTCTTTCTTCTTCTCTTAATTTTATTGGCTTCAACTACGTTCATAATAGATTTCTATAAACACCCATTGCCTTTTGCTTGATTATTTGTAGATTTATTTTATTTAATCACTGTTCACGATCATTGTAGGATGGACGCAAGATTCGCGCTGGTGATTGTGCACTCTTCAAGCCACCTAGGGACTCCCCTCCTTTTATCGGAATAATTCGCAAGCTATCGTACGATAAACAAGAAAGTCCTAGTTTAGAAGTGCATTGGCTTTACCGACCTGCTGATTTGAAACTTGCTAAAGGAATTGTGCTGGAAGCTGCACCGAACGAAGTTTTTTACTCCTTTCACAAGGATGAAACACCTGCTGCATCATTACTCCATCCGTGTAAAGTCGCATTTCTTCGTAAAGGTGTTGAACTTCCTTCAGGGATATCCGCATTTGTCTGTCGACGAGTTTATGACATTGAGAACAACTGTTTATGGTGGCTAACTGATAAGGACTACCTTAATGTTAGTTTTCTTGTAAATCTCTTTTTGTCCTATAATTTTGTATGTGATGATTTTATTTATACATTTTTGGTCTGTTGATGAATTCAGGAACAACAGGAAGAGGTTAACCAGCTATTAGACAAGACAAAACTAGAAATGCATGGGGCTGTGCAGTCAGGAGGCCGTTCTCCAAAACCCTTGAATGGTCCAGCGTCAACACAGTCATTGAAATCTGGTTCTGACAACATACAAAATAGTTCTTCCTTTGGTGCACAGGGTAAGGGTAAAAAGAGAGAGCGGGGTGATCAGGGTTCTGATTCATCTAAAAAGGAGCGGTTATTTAAGATAGAAGATGGAGATTCTGGTCAGTTTAGACCGGAGAGCATGTTAAAGTCTGAGATTGCTAAAATAACTGATAAAGGTGGGCTTGTGGACTTTGAAGGAGTTGAAAAACTGGTACAGCTTATGCAGCCTGACAGTGCTGATAAAAAGATAGATTTACCTGGGCGGATAATGCTTGTTGATGTAATTGCACTTACGGACCGGTATGACTGTCTGGGTCGGTTTGTACATCTCAGGGGTTTATCTGTGTTGGATGAATGGCTGCAGGAGGTCCATAAGGGCAAAATTGGTGATGGAAATGTGCCCAAAGAAAGTGATAAGTCTGTTGATGAATTTTTGTTAGCTTTACTGCGTGCATTGGATAAGCTTCCTGTGGACCTTCATGCACTGCAGACCTGTAATGTTGGAAAGTCTGTCAATCATTTACGCACCCACAAAAATGCTGAAATTCAGAGGAAAGCTAGGAGTTTAGTAGACACATGGAAGAGGCGTGTGGAAGCCGAAATGAACATGAATGATTCAAAGTCTGGTTCAAACCGTGCTGTTTCTTGGCCAGCAAAGCCAGCAAACTCCGACTCTCCTCATGTTGGAAATAGGAAAACAGGGGGATCCTCTGATAACGCTGTGAAGAGCTCTGCTGTTCAACCCTCATTATCTAAAAGTTCCCAATCTAAGTTAAGTTCTGGAGATGCTTTGTCGAAGTCTTCATCTCCTGGCTCTACTAAATCATCGACTGCCTCAGTGGGCATGAACTCAAAAGATCAAAACAGTAAAGTCTTTGTTGGAGCTGCAACGGCAGATCTGCCTCTGACACCAATCAAAGAGGAGAGGAGCAGCAGTTCTAGTCAATCTCAAAATAACAGTATAACTTGTTCTAGTGAACATGCTAAAACTATTGGTTCTTGCAGGGAAGATGCGAAGAGCTCCACTGCAGTGTCAATGAGTGCGGGTAAAATTCATGGTTGTGCATCTCGAACTCGCAAGTCAAGCAATGGTGTACACGGACCTGGTGCTGTAGTAGGTCAGAAGGAGCACAACTCTGCAAAAAATTCAACCAGAAATTCACCGTCTGAGAAAGTATCACCAACCCGAGCATCCCATGAAAAATCAGTTGACCAGCCCATTGCCGATCAAGGGAATAACCAGCGATTGATTCTCAGGTTGCCAAACACTGGTCGCAGTCCTTCCAGGGGAGCTAGCGGGGGCTCTTTTGAAGAACCAGCTACAACAAGCAGCAAAGCTTCATCTCCTGCTGACCGGAATGATAATCAGGACAGAAGAGTGAAAACTAAGACCGAGTGTTTGCTGACCCATGTGTCAAATATGATGAATGAGGCTTGTGATGCTAATGAAGCTTTGATTGGTGATGAAAATAAGGGCACTCCAATAGTTGATGAGCGATGCAGGGCAAATGAAGATAGTGATAAGGCATTAGAAACATCAAAACCAACCAGTTTGCCATCTGGGTTTGTTTCCAGATCAGGGCAGACTTATGATGCTTCTTTAAGCCCCATGAATGCATTAGTTGAAAGCTGTGTAAAGTTTTCTGAAGCAAGTTCATCAGTTTCCCATGGAGATGATGGGATGAACCTACTAGCTACTGTGGCTGCGGGGGAAATATCCAGATCGGAAAATGCATCACCTGTGGCATCCCCCGATAGAAAGTCTCCTGCACCAGATGAACTATGCTCAGGCAATGATTTAAAGTTAAAGCATTCTGGTGAAGCAGCTGTTCGCACTCTTTCAGAGTTGAATGGTAGGGCTACAGGAGAGCATCCTTTGAATACAGTTGATTCATTGCCGATAAAAAGTGAATCGAGGCATCCTGCCATGACACTGTCACGTGATTTTCCAGGGGATGGTGAAACCATTTCATCCTCCCACGACACTAATATCAATGTCTCCCCTACAGATTTGTTACAAAATGTTGAAGGTCCATTACGGCCTGAAACCAAAGAAGATGCTTCTGTAACTATGCTGACTCCTAAAAAGGAGTGTAATGCAGACGCTGGAGTTTCAGACTCTAAATTAAAGCCAAGGGCCTCCACTTTTGATGATGATCAGAAGGTTGATCAAATGAATGAGGGGATCATTGAGAATGAGAAAATGTTGGTTTCAAAACCTGTTACAAATGTTGAGTCGGGAAATGAATCAGGTGAAAAGCAGCCCGAGTTAAGTTCTGGCGTGGATAATGTGAAGCAGATTAGTGTGGAGAAAGCAACAGGTACAGGAATACTGGTGCAAAAGGCCTCTCCGATTGCTGAAAACTGTGAGTCTATATATTTGAAAAAGGAGTTACCTGCTTCTGGTAATGCTTTAATGGTGCCCAGGGATGAAAATGCTGATGACATGAAATCAGTTGTGATTGAGCCTGACGAAAGACGAATGGAGCAGGATTCTTCTCCAGATGATTCTAATGATTGTGCTGAGGATAATATGGGCAGAAAGGCCGTTGGTCAGTGTTCTGGTTCATCGGTTCAGCCAGATTTACAAACAATTTCTAGGAAAGAGAATGAAGTGTCCCAGTCATGTGAGCAAAAGCTTGATGCAAATCAGTCTGAAGTTTCAGGGGAGAGGCATGCATGCTCTGCAACTGGTGCTGATGCAGCTGTAAAACTTGACTTTGATTTAAATGAAGGCTTTCCTGTTGATGATGTAAGTCAAGGGGATATTGCCAGACAGGATGATCCTATCACATCATCTGCAGTTCATGTTCCTTGCCCGTTGCCTTTTCCTATTTCGTCCATCTCTGGTGGCTTCCACGCTTCAATTACAGTGGCATCTGCTGCTAAAGGGCCGGTGGTTCCACCAGAAAACCCATTGAGGGTCAAAGGGGAGCTTGGATGGAAAGGATCTGCTGCTACCAGTGCATTTCGACCAGCTGAACCTAGGAAAAATGCTGAGATGCAGTCCTCTACTAATGACATTACTTCCATTGATGTCTCTTCTATCAAACAAAGTCGTGCTCCCTTAGATTTTGACTTAAATGTGGCAGATGAAAGATGTTTTGAGGATGTTGGTTCACATGGTTCTTTAGAGTCTGGACCACATGACCGTAGTGTGGGACTCGATCTTGATTTAAACAGAGTTGATGATACTCCTGAAATTGGTACTTTCTCTATAAGCAAACTGGATATTCCTTCTTTACCAAGCAAGCCGTCATTGTCTAGTGGGTTGTCTAACGGTGGAAGTGTCTCAAGAGACTTTGACTTAAATAATGGGCTTGGCCTTGAAGAAGTTGGTAGTGAAGTTCCAGCACGTAGTCAGCAAATGAATAACACTGTACCGTTTCCGAGTGCTGTTCATAGCGCGAGAACAAACAATGCTGAATATGGGAATTATTCTGCATGGTTTCCTCCAGGAAATTCCTATCCTGCAATTACTGTCCCGCCACTTCTGCCTGGTAGAGGGGAGCAGAGTTATGTTACTGGTGCCGGGGCACAACGAATAATGGGTCCTACAGGTAGCAGTCCTTTTGGTCCTGAAATCTACAGGGGATCAGTGCTTTCATCCTCTCCGGCTGTTGCTTATCCATCCACTACAGCTTTTCCATATCCTGGATTTCCATTTGAAACCAATTTTCCATTATCCTCAAACTCCTTTTCTGGTTCAACTGCATTTATGGATTCTTCGAATGTGGGCGGGATATGTTTTCCTACCATGACTTCACAGCCAGTTGGGCCTGGTGGTGTTGTTTCATCCACGTATCCTCGTCCATATGTTATGGGTCTTCCAGGTGGTACTAGTAATGTGATACCTGACAGCAGAAAATGGGGAAGTCAAAGTCTGGATCTTAATTCAGGCCCTGTTGTGGCAGATACAGAACGGAGGGATGATAGATTGCCTTCAGGATTGAGGCAAATGTCTGTCCCGAACACACAAGCCTCGATTGAGGACCACTTGAAGATGTTTCAGATGGCAGGTGCTGCATTGAAAAGAAAAGAGCCTGATGGTGGTTGGGATCCTGAGAGATTCGGTTATAAGCAACACTCACGGCAATAGTGTCATGGTTCTTCAACACAGAGGTTAGCAACTTTTATACTCTCTGGCCCTCCTAATCCTTTTGCTGTAATTTGTTGGCTGAAATTTGATGTTATTTCATGCTTCGGGCGAGCCCTATTAGTTCCCTTCTCCATGAGTGCCTTGTATTTGGTGTTTTAAAATGGGTTATAATCGTTCGTTTTGTATGTTTGGAATCCTAACATATTTTGTTAAAAGGGTAGTTCTCTATAAATGCGCCAATTATCTGGCTGTATTTGTTCGTTATACTGATGTAGTTTTTCTATGCAATTTCCTTATTTTGTAATGTATTGAATTTGTATCTGCTCTGGTGCAGCTATTAAGGAAAATGTCTGATAAATTGGAGATACTTGAGTGTTGAGCCATGGACAATGAGCAGAGCTGGTACCCTTGCTGCTGATGTGCCGCTTCATTTCTGACTTGATAAAGCGATCCAGATCCTCTGATGCAGTTGTTTTGTATGAATCTGCTCCCAGATTGTCGCTTGCAGATAAGTTTTTCCTGTGTAGATATCTAACTGAAACAGCAGGTGTGATAATGCCGCCGCCTAGAATCAGAGAAATTGGCATCAAGTGTTTGACTGTGACTGTTCTGCAACAGCACCGACCCCAATCCATTCTCGAGCATTTGGAAGGAGAGGATTGGATGTATGAACTGGCTAAGGCTTGAGGCCAGTTTGTCTTCTTTAAATCATTTTTTTTTTCAACTTTTGTTACATATATAGTTATTGCTGTAGTCTTGACTTTCGAATTTTGTCACTTGTCACATTCTGGTTATTGATATATGCACAGGTTAGCCACCATGGCCTATGTGTCACTTCCCTCTAATTGTTATCGCCCTGCACCTTGCGTCGTTTTCTTTTGGTATCATAACTAGAATTTGTTTATAGAGTTTCTTTGAATTCTTCCTTTATTGTATGGGCAATGCCTTGATGTTTTTAGCTGCAACATAAATTCGTGATTCGTTAACTCTTGTTAAATAGTTATCCTTGAAAAAATGAATTGTACTACCAAGTCAGTAGCACACCCAGGCATCATATGCCTACAAAAGACATGATGCACCCTCCTTCCAAGCAAGAATTAATCATTTGCCAAGTGTAAAATTCTTTTATCTTGGTCGCCAAGTTATTTAAAGTAAATCTGTAGTTTAAGACTGTATTTTACATGATGTTTCGATTACAAGTGCTATCTGGACTGTAGAAAATACGAATAGTATTACCTCTCAGTGATGCGCTTAAAAGCCAGAATTGTATTAATGGTTCGTGGTGATTTTGTATGTTGTTCATACTACTCGAGGTTTCAGTGCATTAGGCCAACAATTTGGTTGAGAAATTTGACATAAAATCAGTTTCAGTAGGCTTGATATGAGCACTTGGTTGTCAGAATTTGGAAATAGAGATATTCAGTAGCATACGCCTGAGTAATCAATCTGGAGTAAGAATTTCTTTGTTTTGAATTAGCTACAAGTTGGTGAGCTTTGGTTCCCTGCCTAATAATATAACAAACCATAAACTGGTAGGCAAAGAAGACTCAGACTACATATAATGTGAATGACCATTTGTTGCTAAACTCATTTTACGTGTCTGCTTCTTTTTCATCAATTCCTCCTTTCTTTTTCAGTGTTACAATTTAAATTTACATTTATATATTTTGATAGAAAATTGTAAAAACTATTGTATTTTTTAATTTTTATAAAAATATTATTTCATTTTTTCATTAAGTTCACAAATAAAAATATTCTCATCAATTGTTTGCCACTGGGAAGTAGCAGTGTACGATTGAACCGGTCCACATTAAATGCTGCCTCGTACCATACTCACTGCAAGGAGTCTTTTTACTTCTGACTATTTCTGCGAAGTCAACATCCACTATGTGGGAAAGAAGAATGTTTGCTCAAAACTAAAGCTCTCTGCAGATCTTAAAATCATTTCAATTTCCTACCACACGTGTTTCTTTCATTTCTAATTTAAGTATATTTTGTTGAAACTAATTTTACACTATCGTATAGGATCTACATGTTCATGTAAATAATTTAAATTACATATTCCCTGTAAATAATTTAAATTACGTATTTCCTATGAAGGGTATGAGAATTGATTTTTTAATTATAAAACAAATCAAAACCTTATTATCACTTTTTTTTTTCTTTTATACTTCTAAAAGAAGTTATCGTTATCTTGAACGCTGACATGTATTCCGTAAATATTGTCAAATTTTCATTTCTAATGAGAAATTGATAAAAGAAAATATTTAAAAAATTTACATGTAAAAAGCCAGATACATTTAAAAAATTTACATGTAAAAAGCCAGGTCTTTATACATAATATGTTTTAGTGAAGAAAATATGTTCGTTGATGTAAATAAATGGACCAATAATAACTCTTACCTACAACTTTTACCTACAACTTCAATTCAACGAGTTCTATTATACATTTAATAATTTTTTTTACAATACGAATGCATTCAATAATTTGTATTTGTTGTATAGTAATTTTGTAACACCTCACAAAAAAATAAAGCTTTTACTAAGGCGACTAAAGTATTAACATAATGCATATTTTACAGTATTCCATAGTTAACATGCATCAAAATTACATAATAAAACTAAATTGAAATTTCAAAACATATTTACAATATCATATAAAGTTTTTCAAAATAATGTACTATTCCTAATAGCATCCTTCAACCTAGATGATCTCCCAAAGATCTATCTGCAGCACTATCTGCTCCCGTGTCAAGACACGATCATCACAGATAGAAAATCAAACACAATACAATCAACAAAAAGGGATAAACTAACCAAATTCAACAAATTAAAAACATTCAATTTCATGTATTATCACAATATATGAATCTAATACACTACAACATGACTCTACTTCCGGAAGACTCGTGCATTGAATAGACCCCGAGATATACACTTGTCATACATCTCCAAACTGTGAATCCACACAGTCCCCACACAAATGAATCATCAATCATGTATGACAGGGTTAGTCCCCCTGAGACTTTTCTGGCCAGCTATATTTCAAGCTGCAGTCACCCAGTTCAGACCTCCTTCAACTCTCACCACCTAGTAATGATCATCTATTTGATTCCTATTACTAGTAGAGTCAGGATATCGATCCTTATTGATCAGATCCTTAGACAATGCACTTCCTAATTGACCAAGACACAAATTTCCTGAAAACACTATGCCTAGGCTTTGACAAACTTTATCAACACTCTTAACAATATCACATTACAATACAGATCTCTACTCATGCATTCGTTCACTTTTAAATCTCAATCTCCACTTCAATCTCAACATTTAAAGAAGTCACTAAACTATCAATATAATTAAACTTAAATTATCAATTAATTGGTTTTACTAAATACATACATTGCATTCCAAAAGAGCTAAACATTCAGACACAAAAAGCCAAAAAAAAAATTTTTTTTTAAGCTTGGGTGAGACCAATTTCGCCCGGGCGAAAATACCCTTTGCCTTTGCCTGAGCGAAAAATTTATCGCTTGGGCGAAAGTAGTCCAGAGAGCAAGGTCTATTTTCGCCTTAGCGAAAATACTCTCGCCTGGGCGAGAATACCTCCTTGCTTGGGCGAAAGATTTCTCGCCTAGGCGAAAGCACTCCAGAGAGCACACATGCTCCAGGGGCTTCCTCGCCTGGGCGACTGTACCCTCGCTTGAGCGAACTACTTCTCGCCTGGGCGAAAACAGTCCAGAGAACATACTTGCTACTCGAAACCATTCTCGCTTGGGCGAGATGATGTCGCCTGGGCGAATTATGCAGAAAATCAACAGAATTCACTATATCAGAGTTACCATGCATACCTTAGATGACTAAATTGGGTGAAAATCAAGCCACATACACTATGAATTATCTACCCTAGCACAAATTATTTATTCAACAGAAACATATCATCAATTTTCACACAACTATCTCATACTCATACATGCAACATTTAATTCAACATTTCAGACCTGCAGGAAACTTTACCAGATACAAATTGTACAATTACTACAATCATTAACTTCTCTATTCAAGACTTAAATTTGTAAATCAAATAAGCACTAAGGTTAGCTTCCCTTACCTGAATTGCACTAGAAGTTCTCTATAACAGCCCCCAAAGCCTAAGATCTTTAAGAACTCAAATCTGTACCAAAGAACCTCTGATCAACGATCAGATTAAAACACTAAGGAAATGAGCTCACAAAGGCACTATCTGATAATTTAGAGGCCACCTGCAAGCTCATAAGGTGGAGGAAAACGAAAATCTAAAAATGGCTCTAAGGGAAGAGGGCAGAAAATGAACTTAATCTAACGGAGATTCTGATCAGGTAGACTTGCTCTATTCTCCGTCACGAGTCCAACAGTGGGCTCCGCTTGAGAAATTGATGAGGTATGGAAGCAGAGACTTAGAGAGAAGTCAGAGGAAAAATATGGTTAGGAGTTTTAGAGAGATGATGACTTGAGTTGAAATGAGACTTGACTACTTACTTTTTCTATAAATACGCATTTTTAATTTAATAATATAATAATCAAGTACTCATTCCACTTCTACCATTTATACTCAAATGACAGATTTTCTAGGTTGTTACAAATTTTTTACAACTCCTTTCTAATATGAATATGCTATAACTTTAACATTATTATTCCATCACATATAGTAATTATGATAGTTAAATTTGTTAACTTCTATAAAAAGTTTGTAAAAGTCATACTTATAAAATTTGTAATTTTTATTTAACCATGATTCTCAAAATAAAATCACTTCTGTGATTTATACTTTTATTCTTTACTTAACTTTTAATTAATTTATATAAGTATTTACTATTGTCACGTAAAAATAAAAATGATAAAATGGAAAATCATAAAAATATTTTCTTAAAGCAAATTTTTTATTATATTTATTGGTTTATTCAAAAGACCTTAAACCACACTAAGAAGACTAGGGATGATTTTTCTTTTAACATCTTTTCATTATATTATTCATCTTTTTTCTTTCTTCTTCTAAACAATAACAAAGTTTAAACAATGCTTAAAAACTTTATGTACTATGTACACTACTCAATTTTCTATCATTATCTTGTAACTTCAGCAAGTTTATTACATTACCCCTTTTATCCTATATTTGTCACTATTCTGTTCTTACCTGTGAATTTGATTATACAAATTTGATGTGTAATACTAGTTTGTGATTAAATTTTCACCAACCATGTTCCACAAAAGAAGGGTCAAATCCACCACCTTTGTCACATGGCATGCGAGAAAGTGGAGTTTGTGAAGTAGTCTTAGACCTTACATTACATGGATCCATGACCATATTCACTCTCCACCAACACAACTTGAGCTGCAAAAAAAGTGTAAGAATTGTAGCACTAAATTAGGGTTTTTGTTCATGATAATGGTCCACACCCCAACAACATCACATGCACTGCTTAACTTGTACCATGACATGTGTCACATTCCACCCTTCATGTTATGTCTTCTGACAAAAAAAAGTACTACTTTTCATTTCATGCCATGCTTTCTCTTTCACAAGTATTGTGCTCTTCCACACACAGTTTTTCAAATTCTAACAATTCTGGACCATCTTTATCAGGGGCCACCATGAACATGTGTGCAAACTTGTTCAACAAATAAAGTTTGGTTTATGATGTGAAAAATGTGAAAATCACAACTAATTAACACTGGTAAACTCTTCATCTTAATGTGGAAAATCACATTCCTGATTTATTTTCAAACACAGATTATGTTTAATGAATTGTAAAAATGACTGTAAAAATATTCTATTACCCCATTTATATGGTCTGATATATTGTAATATCCCAAACCAATGACCAGAAGGAAACCTAAATAGAATTTATTGAGTAATTAATGAATTTTGATATGTTAATATATTACTAATCAATTATAAAGATTTTTTTGTACTTTTTTGTCAATTAGATTCTTAAAACAATTTTTAGAAGTAATTAATTATTAAAAAAAGACGGTTATTGGAAATCATAATCAGAAGTAAAAGTCAACTAATATAATTCTTTGCCTTAATAATGTTTTAATTAAATTATTTTGAACAAAATTGGATTCAAAACAAAGAAATATAACACTAATTTGTTTTAGACAATAAAGTAGTAATCTTTGAAGGAAAACTAATATATGGAGACCAAAAGGAAACACAATTTTGCAATCATTTCTATCTTGGTTTTTTGGTTTTTCCATATCAGTACAGTGTGTACAACTGGTATAGCATAAAAAGACATTCGTGTAACCTAAGTTTCACCATTGCAGTTACAACCTTTTTTTTTTTTTTTTTTTTTTTTTTTTTTTTAGTTTTTCATCATAACAGTTACAACTACACAAACTTTGTGAACACCAAAATCTTATGATTATCATTTTGGAGTCTCATGCTTCTCTTCTCTCACATTGAACTGACCCTACCATTTTCTCTCCTTTCTCTCTAAAGTGTCAGAGGGATGTTGGAGAAGACCTTGAAGACAACCAGTACGATGTTTCAGGACAAACATCATAATCATATCAAAAGGGAGAGATTTCTGGGTCTGACCTTAGTGAAGGGAGTGCCTTTTGTCTTATCCTCTCTTTTAATGGCTTCAATTTTCTGTTTGTTCTTCCTCTATAATCCCAACCCTTCATCCCTCACAACCCATCAAGACCATGACCTCTTTGAAATTCCCTCACAAAACCAAGAACATGCCACCATCACATCAAAGCCATCATCATCATCATCTCAACCACAAAAGGGTATGTTCCAAATTATCACACTCATCATCATAATCATGTTCAGGTTTTAAGGGTCCACACCATGATTTTGTCCCAACTTCAGTTTTTTAGAGTTCTAATGACCCACATGGTTATCCTCATGAAGTTCTAATCTTTCACAAAAAAAAAAACATTTTTATGAAATTGGGATCACAATTGTAGTTTAAAACCTTGATCATGATCGTGATCATGGATTATGATCACCACTTTTATGTCTATGTTAACTTGATTTTGTGGGTCTGAATTTGTCCCATTTACATAAATTTGTGTACTTTTCTTTATTTTGGGGCAGAACAGAAACCATGTGACCTTTCTAAGGGTTATTGGGTACGAGCATTGGGAGGGTCATCAACCTATTACACCAATTCAAGCTGCCACACAATCCCTGATAGCAAAAACTGTTTCAGACATGGAAGAAAGGACAGTGATTTTCTGAATTGGAGATGGAAGCCTGATCAATGTGAGCTTCCAAGGTTTGATCCCAAGACCTTCTTCAATATGGTTAGTGGCAAAACAATGGCTTTCATTGGTGACTCTGTGGCCAGAAACCATGTGGAGTCCCTTCTCTGTCTCTTGTCACAGGTTAGTGTCTAATCCTAATTAGGGAAAATTCTATGCTGTTTTACTGAAATTGAAGACTACTAGGTTTTAATTTTTCTTTTAAAAATTAGATTTGTGAAAAAAATAATTTTTAAAGATTATTCTTTTGATGAATTTTATATAAACTAGTAAATTAATTAACATTAATTAAATAATTAATATTTTTATCATTAATGAATTTATAACTTTATTTGGCTGCATTAATTGGGTTTTCTTTAAATTTAAATTTATAAATTTTCTTATCATTTTTAATAAATGATATTTTTAATATCCATTTTTGAATTTCAATTTGAATGATTTCACTACCAAAAGGAACTGCTAATATATTCAAAATAAATAGATATTTACAATATTAACTTAAATATAAAATTTAAATTATAAATTAATTTTTTTCTTTTTATTATAAAATAATTTTATCATCAGTTAAAAAAATTACTATTAATTAAAATTACAGTTTCATTATATAAAAGTCATATTTTTTTTCAAAAATATTATATTTAACAATAAATAATTGTAAGATGTCATTTTGTTAGCAATCACGTCATAATTAAATTTAATATATCATTTCATATATTACTTAATCCGATCAATTTATTAAAATCATTACAATATTTAATAAGTTTCTAAAATTTTAATAATTTTGATTAATATATTATTTATTTCTCATTATGGTTTTATTTTAAGTACTCTTTTATTATTTTTTTGAAATAAAATAAACTTTACAAGGTGATTAAAACCAAAATTAAGTATATTTATTAAATTTTAAATTTTTTATTACACTTAACAAAAATATATATCATTAATTAGGCATTACAAACAAGATATTACAATAAATTTAATTTCAAAGATATGTATATATTGTTTCGTATTTTATAACTTCAATTAATAAATACATTTAATTATTAATATACTCAAATCATTAAATAGTGTATAAATATTGTGAATAGTATATCATTGAAGTAATATAAATATTGTGAATAGTATATCATATTAGAAACATTACTGGTTAATGAACTCATATGCATATATATCTCAAATATTAGTAAAAGAATATATTATAAAAAGAAAATATGAGATGAGTCCACTGTAAAATATGTGTTAAACAAAATATTTGTGTTACGATTATCAATCAATTAGAAATTAGAAATGATATTTGGGTAACTTAAGAAAGTTATGGTGAAACAACAATCCTAAACTAAATTTTGTGATTGAACTTTAAGCTATATCAGTTCCTTTATTAAGTGAATTGTTCCTTTACACCTTGCACACTCAATTAACATAGTTTTAGGCTTTCGGTGCAACTGAAATTCTTTGCTTGCATTGAGAGTGGAATACGATTCTTGTAAAAAGAATAAAAGAGTAGAAAGGGAAAATATGCATACAAATGTCTATTTCAAAATTTTCCTTAGAAAGATAAAATATTATTCAACTTTTATATAATTCAAATAACATTATAAATACATAATATTGCTTATTAGTATTAAAAATTCAGACAAGTTGGTGAATAAAGTTATGACTCCACAAACAAGTTCAAACTCCCAAATATATTCCCCTCCTGCAGAGAGAAGAACAATGGAATTTGTCAGCACAAAAAGTGTAAGTGTGATAGACTCACTTCAATAAATAACTTTTAACCCAATCAATTTTGAGAAGAGAAATTTTCATACTAGCAGTAGATTTGGATAATAATTTGAATGTTCTTTAATTAGCAAATCCTATGGACAAAAAATTGCATTTTCTTTCTCTTTTTTTTTTTCAATAGTTTCATATCTTCAAATCTACATGAAGGGTTATAATAATATCAAAAAAAGGAGTACACCTCTATGAAAAAAAAATATTTTTCTACTGTTGCTGTTATATTTAATTTGAAAAGTCAAACCATGATGTTATGTCAATGTCGGAAGATGACATCAATAGCAGAGAATTTGAAATAGCATAGATTCTTCTCTCTCTTCTCCTTTCTTGTGTTTCCCATGACGTGTTTCGAATGAAACTCTGATAAGTAAGAAAGAAACCATAGTTAATCAAGAATGAAGCTAATTGTTTGCTTCATCTACCTTCATTTTTTATACATTCTACAGGGTAAACACGTACTTTATACTCTTTATTTTCTCTTTTAATTTTATCATATCATTAACCCTGTCATTTTTTTTTTCTAACAAGCTATGTTTCTCATCTCATTGATCAATGTGATACTATCAATTGGTCCAAACAAAAGGGACTTAAAACATAGTTTATCACAAAAGAAATTACGTGCGACTTTTATGTTGCATTTGTTTAATGATGTCACAAGTCATTATACTACATTAGAACATTGTTACATACTCCGCAAAGAAACTAAAAGTACTAAGAAAACTAAGTTCAAAATCTTTGAACCATAAAAAATCATACAATTTTGTTGAAAACCTTGCAGAATGAAGTTCCAAAGGACATGTACAAGGACTCAGAAGACAGGTTCCGCAAATGGTTCTTTCCCATGCACGACTTCACTCTGATGATGCTGTGGAGCAGGTTCCTGATAGTAGGAGAGGAGAGAATGGTGAACGGCACAGGCACCAGCATCTTCGACATGCAGCTGGACAAGGTGGACACTGATTGGGCCAAAGAGCTTCCAAACTTAGACTACGCAGTGATCTCAGACGGACACTGGTTTTTCAGAGGCATGCATCTGCATGAAGGTGGACAAAAAGTAGGGTGTGTGTACTGCAACGAGCCAAACGTGACAGGCTACAACGTGGACTTCCCCTTGAGAAAGGCATTCAGAACAGCCTTCAGACACATCAGTGAGTGCAAAGAGTGTAAAAGGAAGAGGTTGGTGACAGTGTTGAGGACTTTTGCAGCAGCACATTTTGAGAACGGGTTTTGGAACACTGGAGGGTACTGCAATAGGACAGGTCCAATGAGGGAGAGTGAGGTGGATTTTGAGAAGTTTGATTGGGAACTGAGGAATGTGCAGATGGAGGAGTTTGAGAGAGCAAGGAGTGAAGGGGAAGAAAAGGGTCAAAGGTTTGAGGTGGTGGATGTTGCAAGAGCCATGCTGATGAGAGCAGATGGGCACCCTGGAGAGCATTGGGGGAACAAGTGGATGAGGGGTTTCAATGATTGCACTCATTGGTGCATGCCAGGGCCTGTTGATATGTGGAGTGAGTTGTTGCTTGCTGTGCTCAAAAGAGTGGCTTGAACATTTTTATGTAGCTAGAAACATTTATATCACAGATGCATGTGTTTATAGAGTTAGAAAGAAATTTGAAGGGACAAAGTCATACACAAAGCATATGTTTTATACATGTATGGATTCTTTTCTTTGGTACACAATAATGATGGTAGTGTTGTTGTCATTGTACTTGTCATCACTAGTTCTAAGTTGTGGTTGAAGTTGCAGCAATTTTGATGGTGGATGCTAGCTGTAGTCAAGGATTGTGACCATATATAGCAGAGGATAGAGTGTGCTAACAACCATTGGGTTTGCATAGTCTTTTATTTGTCCTTCTATAGAAGCCACTGTATCATTTATTGAGTGCTAAAAATAATTAAAATTAACGATTTTAAAATTTAAGAAATGAAAGCAATAATTGTAAAAAAAGACGAAAACAAAATTTTTCAAAAGATTAATTATTCATTTAGTTTTATAATTATATAAATTTTTCATTTATACTCAAATATATATTTTTAGTTCTTCTACAGTTTAAATTCATAGGAATTAAAAGAGATTAAAAGTAACATAATAAAGACTAAAAATGGTGATTTTTAAATTTAGAAAATAAGAGATAAAATTTGTTCGATTATAGAAATTAAATGAACAATTGATCCAGAATCAGTAAAATGTAGTTGAAGGTGCAATTTGTCACTTAATTTCGTCCAAAATTACAAAAAACCACGAGACTTGAGTGATAATTTAACATAGACTTGGGTGATAATTTAACATACTTGTAGGTGATTAAAGTGATAATATGCAATTAAGTTATAGATACTTTTGTAAATCTTTTCTGATCAACACCCATCATTCATGGGAAAGTGATGAAATACTTTTTGTTCTAGCATTTCATATTTCATCAATTTTAACTTGTATTATTAGGTTTATAGTGAATACTTCAGCAGATGGCAATCAGTTTGAGTTAGGCTGTAGTTACATCTTTCATTTAAGTGTTATATACTGATAATGTCAAAATAACCAAATTTAACGTTGCAAAATAAGAATTGTACTTATTTATTATAATTCGGCATTATTTTTAGTGAACTTGCATGATGGATTGATTTTGGAATATCCAAGTAAAACAGCAACTGAGATCACAACATTAACGTTTTCAAAGCTAAGTTTGTATATTGTGATTTGGGATTACAACGGATCGGGTTATCCCGTCTAAAATAAATCAAATCCCCATCTAGAGAAAAATCAAATTTCCTCAGTTACTTATTGAAATAAATACCCATGAAAAATACTTCATATTCTTTAATTTTAAGTAAAAATATTTGAAGCCAACTTAAAATATAAACCTAGATAAAAATTAATTTTAAAGTATAATTCAAATAAAATTAAATAATAAAATATTAATATAAATAAATTTAATTTTCCTAACAGAAAAATTTAAATAAATTACTTTACAAAATATAAGTTTTAAAAGATTAATTTTTTTTTAAAACAAATTCAATTTTATAAAATTAAATAAAAAACAAATTTATATAATCACATTCTAAAGAACTATTTAATAATTTACATTTCTCTCACCAACACCCACAAATTAAATACCATAATATCCGTATTAAGATTTTACCAGCAGATCATGGCAGGCCGGATCCTGAATCTTTTTGCCATCCCAATGGTGACTATAACTGTGATTACATTACAACCACAATTATGGCTGTTTCGATCACAAATGTCTGCAATTTTCCATCATCTCAAAGATTGTGATAAAACTGCAACCATAACCACAATTACTAACTGGATCATCATAATACCTTTTGCAGTAGTCCACCCGATTTTCACAGCATCTCACCATGCTAGAATCTTGGCTGAATTCAGGAGATTGCAGACCCTAATCACTTTCAGACATTATCAGTCCATTTTGGGTTGTCCATCTCCATCCACATTCATTCCAAACAGATCAGTCTCATAAGGCATTATGCAGTCACAGAACACTGAAAAATCTAGTCAAACTAATCCTTAATTCTTTCTTGGTACATACATAGATATAAGGAAGCAACTAGTACCAAGGTAAAAACAACACCATGTTCCATATATCAGATCCAGTATAAGACAACACCATAACTGTGGCTGCTTCTGTCCGCCATTTCCCCAAATGTCAAACTTTACAACAAAACTGCAACCATGATCACAATTTCAAAACTCTATTCAGAGCATATTCAAAATTCTCCACAATAAAGTGTCATACCCTTTACTTCACACCCTCTCAGCCCTCCCATAATCTTTACCAACTTCTCCAAGTCTTCCACCACCACAAATCTCACCATTTACCACTCCACCTCAAACACATTACCAATCCATAACACATTGGCATTCAGACAAAACAAATAATAATAACAAAGACTAACCAAACCAAATAAACAAGGGAGCAAACAAGAAAGGCAAATTAACCAAGTTCCATCTGTCAAATTTGGTGTTCCCCAACACCATAAATCATTACAGCAAGAGAATTTCATTTCAGGAGGAACCAAAACCCTCCCAAACCATTCTCAATTCAAAAACAATCAAACGCAGTTAACCATCTAATACAATATTACTAACTTAACATTAACAAATAAAAAAAAAATAATAATAATAGCAACTGCGGTGTTCTTAGGCATAACCTTAGGTCAGGAGTCTATATTGTTGCCGAGCACAAACGAGAAGAGTTCGCGAACCGGAGAGAACTGCACGAGCGCGATGTCCGTAGCGTAACCGGAAACCGGCAGTTTGAGTTCCCGCAAGAGGGAGAAGGCCTCGGGCATTCTGTTCTTGGGGACGTGGTGCGCCACCGAGCAGTAGGGAATCCAGGAATTGAAGGCGAAATCGTCGGAGATCTCAAGGCCTTCTTTTCTGATGGCGTCGCAGAGCTGCGACTGGAATTGGAGGAGGGATAGGGAGGGCGTGGGCGCGAGGAAGAGGAGGTTGTCGGCGTGGTTGGGGAAGGTGCCGACGGAGGAGAAGGAGAGGGAGAGAGGATCGTGCTTGGATGCGAAGGTTCTGAGAAGCGATTCGAGCTTGGAAGGTTCTAGAAAGGGGGCGGAGAAGAGCGTTATGTGAGGGCGCGATTCCATCTCGATGAGGTGAGTGGTGATTTGGCGGCGCGCGAGAACGTTCCAGGCCTTCAGCACCTGATTCTCCAACGCCGGATCCAAGTACAATTCGATCGCGAACCCTTCCGACATTGAAACGCAGTTCGATTCCGCTTAACCTAATTCCGATTTCTCCCCCAATCTTCTGCAATCGCCAGATTTCACCACAGATTGCAAATCCGACAAGATAAGAGGAAAGACTAGTGCGTCTTTCTTTCTGACTCTTGACACCCTTCCACTGGCTACTCAGATTTTTCTTATTCAATTATTTATACGTTATTTCTTTTACACTTTACACAAAAATAATAATAAAATATACATGTTTATTTTATAAATAATAAACTAAATAAAAAATTATTTTATATATATTTCACTTCCAGTAGGTTGAAATGAAATTATTAAAGTCAATTAGGTATGGGTTGTTTTGAAATTTAAAATTTTATCAAGATTTTGTTTTTAAAAAATAATTTAAAAAATAAAAAAAGAAAAATATATTTAAACTGATTTTTAATATCAATGACTATTGAAAAAATAGATTTTTATGTGAACATGTTTCGACTTCAAATCTTTTAAGATGATATTGATAGAATTAGTTCAAAGTATTGTTTAATTTAAAATTCAAAACTCTATTGTCATCTTACTTTTGAAAACATCTTAAAAGATTAAAAAAATAAATAAACCCTCCTAAACAGTTTAACAATCTTAGGTATTCGAGAACATATATTATTATATATTATTTGAGATAACTACAAATTATTTAATCCACTCTCTCATATTGAGCTACATAAGTGAAAAGTAACTAGATTTTATTATCCATACACACTTAAATAGGTCAAATTCTAAGATTCAAATAAGATAGAATGCATACAACATCTACTAGACAACATATGATAAACAGCCACAGAAATAACGTGTTTAAAAGGAAGTATAAAGGAACTAAATTCTAAAGTACAGTGGAATGGGATTGTATGCGTCTGGAAGTGATGACCAAACTGAAAAAGCACTTGAAGAATTTAACCACTTGTGTGTCATTTCAGGATAATGACGATCAATCACATCCCTTAGGCTCTCAGTTGTTTTAACCCATTCCAACCCTTTTTTGGTGTATGCTTCCTCGTTAAAGTTGCTAGTGAAGAACTTGTCAGCTTCTAATCTTCTGCAAAATTGATCAAAGTTTTAAATGCATTACTTGTCACAATCTTGTTTTCCAAATCTTTTCACCAAAGTTCAAAGATGAACAAATAGAAAGCTTTCAATAGCCTTTACCTTGTTGCCATGAGCAGGAATATTACAAAAGCTGTCTCACTGATTGCAAAACCCTTTATTTTTTTCTCTGCCATGAGGCCTACCAACAGATCAAGCTCTTCAACATCATCACCATAAACCTCTTCCAGTACTCGAATTGCTTCTTTGTCATCCGTTAGATCTTCCCACTTGGAGATAGGTATTAGTAGTAACCCCCTCCTGAACTGGTTGTATCTAGCTACACTCCTCTCTCTATCCCTGTAAACTGCATTATTTACATCACATCATAGGCTTAGTTCTTAATCTCTTGCATAAAATTGAACAGAGATTAGATAAAGTAAAAACTTCTTATCATACTTTCAAGTGCAGCTAGGTCCACAAGATCACTCCTTTCTGTGCCATCTAAGTTCTGTGCTATAAGGTCTCTAAGCCACACTGGATAGTTCCAAAGCACTAGTGCCCCACATGCTTGATGACCCATTGACACAAGTTGTCTTGCAACTCCTATTTCTGATAGCAATTTTTCTCCTTTTAGCCCAACCAGATTTTTCATAGGAATCCTGTGGTGCCAAATGAGAGATTTTTAAGAGAAAAATGATTTTTTTTTTTCACCAGTATTGCACATCTGAAATCAAATTTTTCATCATACTCTTTGATTACTGGTAGAGATTTGTCAGGTCCTGGAGTTGCAGATATATCCCTCAGTTGCAGGTTATCAGGTAAAAGTGGATGCATTCTATAAGCACACACAAATTCCTCTGTCAGAGAGTATGGAACAGCATGATTTTCTGGTTTTTTAAGACCCACTAATCCTCCCAAGATGGTTCCACCAACATGTCCAAATGTATCCTTAAATTTCTTCCCCAATAATCCATACCTGAGAAGAAAAATCAAATAACCAAAACCACTATTGAACTAAAATATATTTCTGATATAAATGTGCATCACTTTTTATTTCAACTAACTAGATTTACACAATCAATATTTCAAAACAAAAAAGATAAGTCTTATACCAGTTGGCACGCATCCCTGCAAGTAAAGTGTTAGTTTTAAGGAGCTCCACAGTCCAATCAATGGTGTGAATCTTTGCAATCACTGCTGAGGTCACCAATCTTGCATGTCGATAAAGTTGTTCATCTTCCAATTCTGGATAATGAATCTGTAGGAACATATTATTATTATTTTGGAATAATGGCTTTAAATTGAGTTGAATTAATTATTTTTGGATAATTTTTTCTTATATTCCAGTCTTTGAAACTGTTACTATTATACCTTGAGAGCATCACAGACTGCATTATGTTCTTGAACAAAAAGTGCCTGCAAGGTTGAAACACCAGCCCAACTATTGCGAACATCACCTGAGATTGCAGTTCCATTTTCATTGTGAAGAAGATGGCCATCTTTTGATATCTTTAGCTTTCCATCTTTGAAAGTCCTCAATTTCATTGAATCTTTTCTGTTGCTTCCATACAACACGCTTCCATCCCTTTTGTAACCAAATCCATGCAGGTTATATAGATATAAAGGTCCTATTTAGATACTAAAAGCTTAATATATGCATACTTGGTAATTTTAATCAATGAAACTATATTTGTAAAATGATTATTTTTATCAGCATGAAAAATGTAATTTATAGAAGACACTAGAGCTGTCTGTCACAATCCATGGTACTGTAGATTCATACAATTCATACATAACCCATATCACTTCTCACTAATCGTTAAGTTACTTCATTTCATCTGTGTACCCTGCAATACCTAGAAAGGGAAATTAAAGATTTTGTGACTCAGAGGATTCAAGTGTCTTAAATGCCTTAGCTGTTGATTTAGTATTGAAAAAGTATTGAGATACTTATTTGTAATTTACTAAGCTATCTTTTTTCATCAATTAATCAAACTAACAATTGAAGTCTTAATTCAAGTGGGACCAAAATACAAAAAACTAAAATTTAAATTGATAGAAACACTATCAATACAAGTTACACTATAAATAAGATATGGGTACAAACATTATTATAAGTGAATCAACAAGATTAAAAGATAAAAAAACAATACTAGATCAATATATCAATCTTTAAAAACAATCAAGTAAGAGAAAGAGACCATTATTATATGTAACTATTATATTCTTCTTGTCCAGATAAGGTTTATTCTTGTTGTCTCTAGCTTTATCACTTTCTGTTTGTCTCTTATCTTTATTACTTTGTTTGTTTGGTATATAAATTAACTTGGTAATGAACTTTCTGTTTTCTATTTGAGTCTGATATCAAGTGAGGTGTTCATAATCTCATTGTTTTGTTTGATTGATATTTCTTTGGCTTAAAAAAAAGTACTCATTTTACCTTATCTTTGACATCACACACTATTTTAAGGGAGTGCAAATTTAGATTAAATGTAATTGAAGGTTGGACTTTGAGAATTTAAATGAGTAAGATTTGATAAATCCCTTTATCCTAATTAGTCACTATATGACAAATTAAATTGTTGCTATGAATCAAATAATGGGTTGAATTATATGTTTTACTTCATGGTTGACTCTATTTTGAGAGAAGTATAAATTAAATTATATATAGCTGAAGGTTTGGACCTTGAGGATTAAAATAAGTGGAATTTGATAAATTCGTTTATTTTGACTAGTCGCTCCAAAAAAATAATTTTAATTAATGCATGTGAATCAAATAGTGATTTTAACTAATTATGTATAATAATATCAATGAGTCTGATTGTATTAGTGATATAAGTGAGTTTGACATTAGTGCTGCTAATTGTATTGATGAGTTTGACTATTTGTACCATTTGTGCTTGTACAAGTGAATCTGACTAATTGTATCATCTATACTTATATTAATAAATTTGACTAATTGTATCATTTGAGTCTGACTAACAATATCTTCTAAACTTGATTAATTGTGTTATTTGAGTCATCTATACTTATATTAATAAATTTGACTAATTGTATCATTTGAGTCTGACTAACAATATCTTCTAAACTTGATTAATTGTGTTATCTAATTAATTATACTATTGTTATTTATACTAGTTAATATAAATAATTGTGTCATCATATAGTTTGTATCTATAATTGAATCTGACTACTTATATTAATGAATCTCACTACCTATACTATTCATGTTTATATTAGTGAGTCCAACTAATTATATCATTTATATCTATATCATCTAATAATTATTTTCACTTCCTATATTTTATGTGTACCATTTATTTTTCATAAAATCATAAGAAGAATTTAAACACAAGCACATGACCTATCGACATTATTGAATCTATTATTATTATTATTATTATTATTATTATTATTATTATTATTATTATTATTATTATTATTATTATTATTATTATTATTATTATTATTATTATTATTATTATTATTATTATTATTATTATTATTATTATTATTATTATTATTATCTTTTAGTGTGACAGATGCACGTGAATCCATTTTATACCATCATAATAAATTAAGTTATGTAAAAAGATTAGATTTAAGACAATAATTATATATATATATATATATATATATATATTAAAAGGTGCTAATATAAATAATTTATTTTGTACATGAAATTATAAATTGAAATTATTATTAAAAAATTAAATTAAAAGAAGGATTATGTCCAAAGAGAATTTGAATATTTAATTAATGCTTACGAAGAAAAGTTTAAAAGAAATATGATATAACAAACAATAAAAGAATTCATTTAAGAAAGAAATTTTCAGAAATTTAATTTATATCTATTATTTGGTCATGAATATATATATATATATATATATATATATATATGACATAATGATATGTTATATTTCTATCTAACACACACTGTTCAAATCCTATTCTAACCATTTACACGAGATACTAGTATTAATTTCATATCCTGGATAAACTCGTTAAAGTCTGTTATCTCTTAGTACAACATTATTGGTTACATGATTTTTTTTTTTTTTTTTAACAATTTTCATAAATTATCGTCTCTATACTCACATCTACCAGACTTGTCAACCCACAATATTTTGTTGTTCAAATAGTATTTAAGAACTATTTATGATATTTTTCTCTTTTCTTAAAGCTTAAAAGCCAATATAAATATTTTCTTTATTTCTTTTTAAATATTAGATTTTAAGAAAAAAAAATATTTATAAATCATCATTTTTGAGTTTATGACATCATATTAATTATTATTTTATCCATTATATACTCTCATTCTTACTAAGATTTTAGTGAAATAAAAAGTATAAACAGAAATTTTTTAGTTTTAATATTAACATCTTAAAAAGATAATTAAAAAGTAGTGTCTGAATGAGACATTTTCAGGAAAAGCACTTGCAACTACCCATAATTAATGTGATATGTGCCCCTACAAAAAAATAATTGTATAATTTATAAACCATTATAAACGTGACATTGAATTTAACTACTTTAGGTTTAGGGTTATTAAATGGTTATGGACCATCTATATCTTACCAAGTTTGCCAGTATCGGATTTTTCTGATGAGATATGTTAAAAAAGAGTTTAATTATTAATTTTGTTATTCTTTAAAATTATCATAGTTAGCTATGTGTAAATATGAGGAGTGCTATTTTGCTTACTAATCTTTTAATCCTATGCACAGTTCCAGAATCTTATATTTATATCTAATTTTATGTATGAGTTTCTCCTTATAGAGTAAATTATATTAGTGTGTTTTTTGAAATTCAATACACATTTTCTGCTTTTAATTGTATCTTTTCTTATAAAAGTACAAAGTATAATATTTTTAAAAATAATTAAGAGAGTTAGTGTAACATATAAAAAAAAAAGTGTTGATATAATATTTTTCCAAACAATAAGAGTTAATATAGAGTAGAAAAAGATATCAGAGTAAATTAGACAAAATTTCATATAGTATATGTAATTTATTATAATAATCTTTCGTTATAAAATAATAGTTTTAACCATTTTATAATTTTTAATTTATTTTTTAGCAATATCCTTAGATATGTTAAGAGGATGAATTAATATTGCATTGCAAAGAGATATAAGCCTAACCAATTTTAATAATAAATTGAGTGGTTGAAAAATTAAGGAAATTATTGGAATAATTTCTGTCAATAACACTTGGAAATTTGAAGGAATTTTAATATAAATCTAAGTATTTCTTAATTAGTCTTTATAATTAAATTTTTTTTTTATTTTTTGTAAATTATCAAATTTAATTGTATAGAAACACTGACTGATATGCGAGTGATAATTTAAACGTCATTTATTGATTTCTTGCTAACCTATATTATATTATTGGTTAAAATTTATTAAAAATTATAAAACTATATTAGTATTTAAATTAGAAAAGTTTGAATACACACACACACACACACATATATATATATATATATATATATATATATATATATATATATATATATATATATATATCCCTCTCATAAATGACACTTCTCTACCTAAAATATAATATTTGAGAAATATTTATGATATTTATTTCTTTTCTCAAAGCTTAAAAGCCAATAAAAATGTTTTCTTGATGTCTTTCTAAATATTAAATTTTAGAAACAATTATTTATAAATTATCATTTTTTAAGTTTATGATATCATATTAATTATTATTTTATCCATTATATAATCTCATTTCTTACCTAAATAATATACACAAGATTTTAGTAAAAAGAAAAGTATTATTAAAAAGTAGTGTCTGAAAGAGACAGGAAAAGGAGTTTCTAGTACCCATAATTAATGTGATATGTGCCCACCCCCAAAAGAAAAATTGTACAGACCATTATAAAGGTGACATTTAATTTAACTACTTTTGCATTGCAAAGATATATAAACCTTACCAATTTTAATAATACATTGAGTGGTTGAAAAACCAAGGAAATTTTTGGAATAATTTCTGTCAATAGTACTTGAAAATTGAGGGAATTTTAATATAAATCTAAGTATTTCTTAAGTCTTTATAATTAAATGTTTTTTTTATTATTCTTGTAAATTATAAAGTTTAATTGCACAGAAAAATTAATTGATGTGCCCGTGATGATTTGAACGTCATCTAATAATTTCTTGCTAAAATATTATATTATTGGCTAAATTTATTAAAAATATATAAGTATTTAAATTAGAACACACACACGGTGGTTTTCACTAAATTTCAACAACTAATAAACACAATTATAAAGTAATTTTAATCACTTATTGGTTCATATATTTCACTTATTTTTCTTAATTTAACTTGAATAATAACAATTTTAGTGATTATGCATGTATAAATAATAAAATCTGATATGATGTAATCATACCACCTCACTTGGATTAGGTGATACAGTTGGCTATGGTCCAATGAACAATGATAGAGAATAAATGAGAAAATGAATAAGTTATAAAAATTCAGCACTTAAGTCTGAAAATGATTTTAACCATTAAAAATATGAAATAACTTATTAAGCTTTGATATTCATAGGTGGGAGAGAGCCATTTGGACACAAAATGCATCGATTCATTGATGTCTCCTACTCCAGTCAAGATCCATGGTCAAAGTTTGTTCAATAATTGATTTTTAGTATAACTTTTTTAGAAGATAAAAAAAAGTTGAAATAATTTTTTTCTTATTTTAAAGAACTTAATACAAAAGAATTTTTATAAATCATAGAGAAACCTATTTCTTCTTTTTTTCATGTTTGAGGTAGAAAAATTGAATCTGTAAAAAAAAGTTGCAAAGGTGAATTATCATTACATTGAATATTTTGAAAAGCTAAACCTAAAATAATCTAACTAAATTATTACTTTTGCCCTAAACTAAGTATTACATAGTGAATTATTTACTTTTTGAGGGTTCCTAAATCCAAATATCCCTTTGTTCTAACTATTTTAAGTAACCCAGAATAATAATAATGAATGGAAAGTTATACAACAACCAACTGAAGAAGTTATTATGGTTTATCCGTAGACACATTCTCTTTATTACTCCATGCTTTGTTTGGTAGGTATATTATTGCTAAGCACAAACAAATAGAAAAAATGTTACCAATAATAATAAGTTTTAGAAGTGTGATAAAAATCTTACCACCAATGTGTTCGAATATTTTTTGCTCCAGATTTGATCTCAGAGAATTCAGTGGAAAATTCCTTAGTCTTGAAGAACTTGAAAGATTTTAGAGGGCATTGGCTTGCAACTTCTCTTGGTGCAGTGAGTTCAATCTATATATCACAATTCCATGAACAAATTAGATATCTTCTTCATTATCTCAATAAAAAGGCATCATTATGTGCAGTTAACATGAAAATACATTTTTCTATAGTAGACAAATATATATATATATATATATATATATATATATATATATATATATATATA
>Ga0209489_100807_pt1 | contig 62338 bp, 37 predicted proteins | sample SiratrowhiteBW_FD_187527 | JGI IMG/M metagenome (GOLD analysis project Ga0209489, IMG submission 187527) | Root nodule microbial communities of legume samples collected from California, USA - Siratro white BW (SPAdes) (version 2) | ecosystem: Host-associated > Plants > Roots > Nodule | place... | reverse complement strand
GGATGCAGCTCCCACAGCTAATGACGGCTAAGGATAACAATGACATGGGATCGAATTCCATGTGTTTAATGTCGCCATACTATATTTACAGATGTCAATTAATATTTTAGACACCACCATTTGAATTAGATCAAAGTAATATTTATTTGTTTTTTGCTAAATTAATGTATCATGTTTGTGTGCTTTGTTGTTGCGAACATCTGAATACCCAGTGTAAATGACTTGACATCGTAGTGGTTCGCTCAGTTAGTATAAATGGTTTGCCACGTTCAGAAGTGCGACACCTATATTCAACCCCTGCATGTCTAGTCATTCATTCATCCATCCTTGTCTTCTATGTGGTTCGCTCAGTTAGTATGAGTGGTTTGCCACGTTCAGAAGTGCGACACCAATATTCAACCCCTGCATGTCCAGTCATTCATTCATCCATCCTTATCTTCTATGTGGTTTGCTCAGTTAGTATAAGTGGTTTGCCACGTTCACAAGTGCGACACCTATATCCAACCCCTGCATGTCCAGTCATTCATTCATCTATCCTTGTCTTCTATGTGGTTCGCTCAGTTAGTATAAGTGGTTTGCCACGTTCACAAGTGCGACACCTATACCCCTGCATGTCTAGTCATTCATTCATCCATCCTTGTCTTCTATGTGGTTCGCTCCATTAGTATAAGTGGTTTGTCACGTTCACAAGTCCGACAGCTACATTAAACCCCTGCATGTCCACCCATTCATCCATCCTTGTCTTCTGTGGTTCGCTCAGTTAGTATAAATGGTTTGTCACGTTCACAAGTCCAACACCTACATTAAACCCCTGCATGTCCACCCCATTCATCCATCCTTCTCTGTGTGGTTCGCTCAGTTAGTATAACTGGTTTGCCACGTTCACATGTCCGTCACCCATATTCAACCCCTGCCTGTCCATTCATCTACCCTCAGCAAGGTGGTTCGCTATGTAAACGTATGTGGTTCGCTATGTAAATGTATGTGGTTCGTTGGGTACAAGTTTTGGAAAGAACTATTTAATTTAGAATATTTCACAACCAATTCATTATGAACGAACATTATAAGCCAACTAAGTACATCGACCAACGAAATAACAACATTGTTTCCTTTACAATATACACTTGAATTAACTATTAATCTTTGACAGTACATTCGTTTGATGAATGTTATCGTCATGGGTGACCTATCTGCCAACTAACTCTTCCCTGAAATGTTGAATTTCGTTCTGAAAATAACAATAAACACATCAATTTGTACGTTAGGTAAATCAACCAACGACATCAATGTCGTAATAAAAGATCAATACAAACCGTTGAGTATTTTGGCATTGATTGGCCGTCAAACCTACAAACACCGTCCCACATCTCCATGTATTTAATGACAAGTAAACCACAGTCATGGCTGGATATTGTCAACCAACATCAGTCAACACAAATACAATTGTTATACTTATGTAAGAAAAATATTAACCAATTCATTTAAATTTACCAGTTTTGTTGTAAGGGTACGTCATGCTCGATGACTTTTAAGGGAATGGAATTTTTTATTTCAACTTTCTCCACCAATGCAAACAACAACTCAAGGCGGTATGCCTGCCACCATTAACAAACGATTAATAACATATAACATGTCCTAAAAAAGGGTCATTTGTCATGTAATTCATTCATCCACAATGAAGAGTTCATGAACTTACCACTGCCTTGTCAATGACCTTACGACTCTTATTTTTGTGTCCAAGAGAGTCAAGAACATATATCTGTCTGCTGCGACAGTTCACGGCGTAACACCACCAATGATCTTCATTAACTGATGGGACAAAAATCTACAACAAAAACAAATCATACATTTCACCAACTTGTTTAATATTCAACATACTATTGGGTATTGGGGATACCAACTTACAAATTGGGCACGGAGAATATGTTCCAGACGACGGAGCATTCATCGTGGGAAGAATGATTCATAATCTTTGTACTCCCAAACATGCATTTCTGGTACTTTGTTATTTCCCCTCACATTCTGTTTCTTGATGTCTTCAATAACCGCAGTCTACAGAAAATTAAATTCAACAATACGTTTTACACTGAAATTTTAAAAAAATAACAGTTTCACATATCGTAAAGAACGGATTCAGGCAGATCCGTTTAATCACTCTTGAAGTTTTTAATTGTTCATACATTAACATACTGGTCACAAATAACATAACCTGCAAAGATGTTACAATTAAAATACTGGTCAAAAATTAATTGTATAATTTGACCTTACATCAAATTATAAAATGAAGCAAAGAAAATGGCTTTACCATGTTATCCAATTTCGCTCGAGGCTTCAGCGACATAAGGTCACCTTTGGTAAGCACATAGCCATCAATAGCGATAACTTCACTACAAAAACAAAAACATAACATGTTTTAAGAATTTTCAACCGTAGCGATTTCCATTCCTAACAATTTATAAACCAAAATACATAATATCAACACACCGATTGGTATCGTCTTTTTGATATATCACACCCCTATAAATCTTTCCAAGATCAAATACAAGGCTGGAAGGGTCAACGCCAGTCACGGGCATCAAAAGACTGTCATTCCTGTCAAGCATGTCAGCCATGTCAGGGCTTACACTGTCGTCAAGGTTGTTAGCAGCAGTTGTCATTGGTGGAGTTGACGATGATGGTCCCGCAAGCCCTTCGTTCTTTGCACTTAGCAAATGCTCTTGTATGTATCTAAGTCGTTCTTCGATGGCAGCTATTTGGTGATCATTAGCCGCAAGTTTCTCTGTGGCATGGAGAAGTTCCTGCCACACAGAACCATGGCCATCATCCATGCCCTTCCGACCTGAGCTTGAGGATGCAGAATACTTCAGGGCTTCACACACTATGTCAATTCGCTTTTCCTCATCGGTGAGTGCCCAATCCCAAACAACCTACAAAAACATTACGTGATTGTCGTCAATAATAACATAATTTACAGATAACATACGAAATGATCAAACTGTAAACAATACCTGGTTATTTAGGAATGCAGATTTAATTTTTGAGGTCCTCATTATAATAACAGGCCATTTAATCATCCGTGGAAAGGAAGAAGTAGATCCCATTCCCAGGTGTTGTACTGCCCACAACTGTTGCATACAATGCTTTCTTCAAACAAACATATTATAAGAAAATAATTATACTATACGCAGACAAACATACGCCAAAAGAATTTTACTCACCTGCAGTAATGCGACGCATCCAGACACTTGCATGACAACATTGTTTTTCTGGTGATTGTACAGCTCAGAAGCCCGGTTTGAACTCTGAACTAGAAAACCATAAACAGCTGCCCCCCAATTGTAAATATATAAATTGTCTAAGTTATCTAAACATGCAAAAGGAACTGTAGTAATGGTCCTAGAAGAGCGAGGGAAATAAAAAGTACAAAACGCAAGTAATATGTACAGTCTGCAAAAGTCATCAACATTTTATTCCCTATTTACTGTTATGTCTCTGAGTTTGGCTAGAATAGTATTTACAGTAATATCGTTGTCATGAAACAATTTGTTAACCACACCTGGAGCACAGTGTTCAAAGTTAACTTCCTCACCTACTACCCCCAACCCCAAGTATAAGCATACATCAAACACGGAAAATGGGACTAAATATTCCCTAATCCGAAAACAAAGATCTATATTGGACCACCTACTGACCAATTCCCTAACAACAACATTCGAAATCTGAAGTGGCTCTTCCAAGCACAACAGCCACTTGAAAGGAGTAGTCTCCAGCTTCTGCCTCTGGAATGGAGAAATCTCACGATTAATTTGGACAATGACATCAGTTTGTAACCTGTGCCTCACTCTAAGCTGCAATTGCAAGAAAAAAAAACAAACAAGTCACAACTTTTTTAGGAACTACACAGTTAAAAATCAAATCTCATTCAATCACTTACCTTGGTAGGAGATACCTTTGAAGCCATGTATTTACCAAATCTAGGATTTTCGGTAGATACCTTTCTACGCAAGTATTTATTCAAAACAAACTAATATCAAACAAAATAATCCCATTAGTCACAAAGGTAAACCACAATCAACAAAACCAAAAACCTTAAATATGGTGTTCAACTTTATGGTTGGCTGAGTATCACTTTTGAATACACAAATGCCCCAATGATGGAACCACTAAAGTGTGTGTAGTTTTGGAACACAGACATGTGTCTTAGTGGTGAAAACACTAAGTGGTTCGCTCAGTTCAAATAAGTGGTTCGCTGTGTGTACTTTTGGAACACACACATTTGTTTGAGTGGTGAAAGCACTAAGTGGTTAGCTCAGTTCAAATAAGTGGTTCGATGTGTGTACTTTTGGAACACACACATGTGTCTCAGGGGTGGAATGTCTAAGTGGTCCGCTCAGTTCAAATAAGTGGTTCGCTATGTGTACTTTTGGAACACAGACATGTGTCTCAGGGGTGGAATGTCTAAGTGGTTCGCTCAGTTCAAATAAGTGGTTCGTTGTGTGTACTTTTGGAACACACATTTGTTTGAGTGGTGAAAGCACTAAGTGGTTAGCTCAGTTCAAATAAGTAGTTCGCTGTGTGTACTTTTGGAACACACACATGTGTCTCAGGGGTAGAATGTCTAAGTGGTTCGCTCAGTTCAAATAAGTGGTTAGCTGTGTGTACTTTTGGAACACAAACATGTGTCTCAGGGGTGGAATGCCTAAGTGGTTCGCTCAGTTCAAATAAGTGGTTCGCTGTGTGTACTTTTGAAACACACATATGTGTCTCAGAGGTGGAATGTCTAAGTGGTTCGCTCAGTTCAAATAAGTGGTTCGCTGTGTGTACTTTTGGAACACAAACATGTGTCTCACGGGTGGAATGTCTAAGTGGTTCGCTCAATTCAAATAAGTGGTTCGCTGTGTGTACGTTTGGAACACAAACATGTGTCTCAGGGGTTGAATGTCTAAGTGGTTTGCTCAGTTCAAATAAGTGGTTCGCTGTGTGTACTTTTGGAACATACACATTTGTTTGAGTGGTGAAAGCACTGAGTGGTTAGCTCAGTTCAAATAAGTGGTTCGCTGTGCTCACCTAAATGGTTTGTTCAGTAATTTCGAGTAAATGTACCACAGAATAAAACTAGAAACAAAAAGCCCACCACGATCTTTCTGTTATAAGGATGCTTTTGTTGTCAGTAAAGGATGAAAACATGGAAACCAGAAGCCCAGAACACAACAACAAACCATTTTCCGCATACATGCTTAACCACCAAGCATAAATAATGCACATAAACGACTTCTACAACGAGGCACAGATGCAAACCAATAACCAAAAAACACACCAATATATGATTCTTCAACATAAAACACACAACACATTCACACCAGTAACCATAAAAAGCACACGAAGAAACGATTATTAAACATGAACGAAGAACTCATACAAAAACCACCAACAATGTTTCATACCAACAACAGATGAGAGAACACCAATGTGACGGTGGATTGGCGGCCGGAAAACGAAGGCGACAGTGGAAAAGGAACGCGACGGTGGCAGAAGGAACGCGAATCTTGTTGTTCCCTCTCCTTCAGAGCATGTGGGGTTAATGAGTGCAATGAGAAAATGAGATCTGCTTTTCCCTCTCAAATTGCCCTGCATTTTTCAGATGGCAAATGACAAAAAACACCCTTTGCAAAAAGATAAACATGAACCACGTAAGCAAAAAACCATCTTTGTTTCTCTTTCTTTGCCACACGGGACGACAGTGCCACGTCGGAGTGTCAAATGGAAGTAAGAGAAAAACCAGTGTCAAAGTATCATTTTCCTTACCATTGCCATATGTCTTCAGAATCTACGATGGAGTCCACATGTTTTTTTGCTACCTAAGGTGACATAAAAAAGGAAACATTGTGCATAAAGCTGATTTTCACTCATGTGGCACACAGTTGACCATTAACCCCGTGCCCCTTCTGCTTCACTATGTTTCACAGAAAAGTAGTGTTCCCCTCTGTCAATACGACTTGGTCTCTTCACGCTTTTCATTTCAATCCCTCACTCACCTTTTTTTTTCCTGGAAGCATTCACATGCCCACGGACTCTCTCACCTTTCATCTCGTACAACCTCACTCACGTAAAAGCCTGGTTGTGCCCATACATGCGGGGGGCCTCTCACTCCAACATGGACCCTCACAAACACTCTCATGTATATACCTCACATATACTTACCCACGCCATTCTCACCATACGTGGTCACTCTCTTTACGACGCCTAAACACCAACGACCTTCATTTCTAATGCCTCCTCCATTGTGTCTCCTGTGCGCCACCGCCGCCACCCCGAGCCAACCACCACGCCACCCTCTAGAAACCATGAAATAGCCCCACTGAAGCATCTCTTTTTCTCTAAACCTCTGTCATGCACCTCCACAAAAAAAACACATCTCCACAAAACCACTCACTCCCACCACCTCATTCACGTTGAACCTCACCTTCATAGATCCTGCACCCTTACACTTGCTTTCCACATCTTGCCTCACACACACAGAGCTCGTACACGTTCTCTCGTCATTCATACTACCACTTACCAACCATTCCTCTCACTCCCACCATGATGGCACTTACGTAGTTGCCAACTAGGTTCAAGCTTCACATTCCACCACTACAACGTCTTACCCGAGGTCCTCCCAAATATGTTAATCAACCTTGAAGCCATGGTGGTCGTCGCATTTAGAGTCCCCTGATGCTAAGTGGGTGTCAAAATGTTCATGGCCACCTCATGGGAATGGTGCTGGTCATGCTCATCTTCTATCTCTTGATGTACAACATCCCCAAGAATTTGTGGCCCGCCACCGTCTCCAATGGTCTCCTAAAGTAAATCGAGGAGCATTCTGGTTCAACCCCTTACCTAGCCAGCCTCTACGACGCCAAACACCTTGCCAAAACAGTGCCTCCGTCCTTGTCGCCGTGCGGGGAATCACTACCATGAAAGTCAATTGGGAAGCTCCCTCACACGTCACAACCATAACCAACTCTCTCACCATGCGTCAACCAAAGCACCATACAAAACAAAAAAACTCCTTTGATCCTCCACGCGCCACACATCTCATCATGCAGCTCCATTGCAGTCGCTATGCTCGCTGCCGCCATGCCGGAGGTCACCACTATCCTTGCACCTCCACCATGCACCCCGCGACACCACCATCGCGGTCTCAAGTCATCATCTCTAGCTTGTTCCCTCACTCACTCATTGGGCACCAGATGCTGCCAACGACAACACCAAGTTAGCCTCCACCTTCGACTCTCTCCCTGTGCCTTCTGGTTCACTCTGAATCGAAAGCCACTGCTCCACAACGCCCCTAACCAACCCACAAAGACCCCATGCACCTCTACCGCACCACAACAACACCAACCTTAGTTCCAAACCCCTGCCACCGTTATGCACCCCAAGCAACTGTCACGAGTTCGCAATACTTCCACACCCATCCTCCGCCTCATCTATGTCATTGTCGCCACCGCCATCCGCCACCCATGCCACAAAACTAAGGCCTGCAAGATGGTCCAGATTGTGTGCCCATATGGTTCTAGACTTCAGTCCCTCACTGCACCACGTAAGGGTTTCGAGCTCTCGTGCATGCAACCATGGCTGCCACCGCCTTAACGTGATCATGGACCATCGCCACCACCAAAACGCCCACGAGTCAAAGCTTGACCTCCCCGTTGACACTCCTGTCACCGAGACCTCCTCCCTATCACCGTCATGCGCCATCAGTCGTCGTCAAGAGCCACCACCTTGTCGCAAGCATCGCCAAGAGCCTCCTCACCCCTCATTGTCATAGGATGAAGTACCACACTTCTCGCCGCGACCCTCACCACCGTGGCGTGCCACCCGTCGCCGAGCACTACTGTCGTAGGCTCTCCGTCATCTCCGCCCCCTTTGCCAACCACTCTGCATCTTCACGTTGCCTATAACCCTAAGGGTGGGAATGAGTCCCAAGAAAGGTTTGAATGTTGAGCCTAGGCCCAACAGAGTCTCTATTCGCACCCCTCATATTCACTCTTTGGCACCGTTATTTTTTTTAAAAAAAAAAAAGACAATCCTGTAGTTATTGCTACTTGGAACATCATTTTACTTACACATTCTTTTGGTTCTTTTTGTTTCATCTTATTTCTCCAAGAAAAAACTTATTAAGATTTAGAAATAGTTAAATACCAATATTGTTTTCTAATGTTTTATTAAAATAAATTTCGATTGAATTTCCAAATGACCGCACGCGACAGGCAGAATTTAATTCAAAAAGTTTTCATCTCGTTTGGATATTCGAATGACCGTACGCGTCAAAAAATATTTGATACGAATTTTTCTCTTCAAAAAATATATAATATAAAAAATCAAATTTCCAAAATTACAAAAAACATTAAATTCTCAAAAATTAAAAAATATAAATTTTTCAAACATTAAAAAATATCAACAACAAACCAACAATTTTCATGCAAAGAACTATGTAATCCTGATTTTTCATTCCTAATGGGAATACGTAGGAGCAAGGTCAAACCCTTGTTGGATCCCCCAAAATAAAAAATATATTTTCTTTGTTATTATTTGCATTTTGTGTTCGTTTAGAAAAAATAAACATTTTGGAAAAAACACACTCATTTCACTTATTTAATTAAAAGTACAGTCTTAGGATGGGCGTTGTAGGGGTGCTAACACCTTTCACACACATAATCAACTCCCGGACCTAAAATCCAGTTTTCGCAAACTTGCCTTATCCTTTTTTCGGTTTTACATAGTTTTCCAAAATAAATTGTGGTGGTGACTCCTTTTTCTTTTTTTCAAACTTATATATATTAACTCTTTCGGATCGCCGTCCCCTATCGCGATCCCGATTGCGACAATAGAGATTGGAGTCGCCACCATAGTTTATTATTGGAAAATTAAAGAAAAAACCAAGTATAAAATGTCTACTAACCAGATTCAAGATTTGGGTGTCAGTTATGTGTGGGAAGGTATTAGCACCCCCGTAAAGCCCGTCCTAAGGCGATACCTTTAATCAAATGAGTAGAAATAAGTGGGTTTTTTGAAATGTTATTTTTCCTAAATATAATTACAATATAATCACAATTACAAAGAATAAAAATAAACAAGTATATATATGAAAATGCAAACTAAAATAAGAATAAACAAACAAATAACAAAGAAAAATATTTTTTATTTTTTTGGGCTCAACAAGGATTGACCTTGATCCTACGTATTTCCATACAGGATGAAAAATCAGGGTTTACATACTTCTAATTTGAATATTTATATTTTTTTATTTGGGGGACTCAACAAGGATTGACCTTGTTCCTATATATTCCTATCCGTGATAGAAAATCAGAGTTTACGTAGTTTTAATTTGAATATTGGTTGTTAGAATATTTACTATTTTTGAGAATTTTTCTTTATATTTTTATTTTTTAGAAATTTTATATTTTTTTATTACTTTTAGAAATATTTCAACCTTTTGAAATTTTATTATTTTTTTATCTCTAGATTACATTTGTTTCTTTATTGAAGAAAGGAAAAAAATAAGTATACTATTATGAATTATTAATATTACGTAAAAGTTCAAATAAAATCTAACTATACCATCTTTATTTACGTGGCATGGATCCAACCAGCACCACCAATTTACCAAAATCCTTTATCTCACTTTTTAATATCCATTTATGATTCCACTTTCTATTATACACATTCCCGAAATTAAAAAAAAAAACACACAATTTAAGCCACGTGGCAGCTTCAATTTCATCTAAATCTCTCACACTTTTCTTAACTTATCTTTAATTCACGAAATTAAGCCAATGGACTACGGCTAAACAAGCAAAATGACAATCGTGTATATAATAAAAAAATGGTTAGTGTTAAAAAGAAAAGAAGACTGAATCTTCCTGCATTTTCATACTGACTTCTGGCACCTCCACAATTTTACATATTCTCATTTTTAGCGTTGAGAAAAAGAAGAAAATAGCCTTCTTCGACGATAACTGGGATCTATTTTTTTTTTCTTCACGAATTGTACAAACTGTAATGTAATTAAAAAAAATTATATTTGCGGATTGTACAACCCGTAATTATTTTTTCTGCACCTTTTACATTGTGGGTTGTACAAACCGTAAATATAATTTTTTCTAAATGTATTGCAGTTTGTACAACCCGCAATGTATTTATAAAAATTGTATTAACAGGTGGTTTTGCGGTTTGATTTTTTTATAACATTTTTTTAGGTTTAAGGGGATGGATATGAAGTTTCGATCTTGCACCATGTGGGGATTGTGCTGATTGCGATTTGGATTCTCTCTGCTTTCAATTGGTGCCACTCTATTGTTTATTTTGCAGCTCTGATCTATCTTTTCCCATTGAGAATTATGTTTGGAGATTTGACAACTTTTAGATATATTTGATTTGCTATGTTTGCTTCCCCTTTTATCTTTGAAAAAAAATATTGCAGGTTGTACAAACCGCAATACATTTAAAAAAAATTGTACTTGTGATTTGTATAACCAGAAATGTAAAAGGTGCAAAAAAAAATAATTGCGGGTTGTACAATATGCAATGATAATACTTTTTAATTGTATTGCAGTTTGTGCAATCCGCGAAGGAAAAAAAATTGGATCGCAGTTACCGTTGATGAGGGTTATTTTTGTCTTTTTCTCAAGGCTAAAAATGGAATATGTAAAATTATGGAGGTGCAGGAAGTCATTGTGGAGGTGCAGGAAGAATCAGTTAGAAAAGAAACAAACTGGTTAAGTGGGCCACGGTTCGAACATGACCCAATGCCCAACTTATTCGTAAAAATTGTCTATTCGCTCAAAATAACCAAATTGGACGAGAAACCCTATTGGGGAAGAGCTTGGCGGCATAGGACCATGGCAATGACAAATAGAGAAAGAACATGTTCTTGTGCCATTAGGTTTAACGAAGACAGTCATTGTAGTAGTGGGATGGCTCGCGATTGTCACCGGCGGCGTAGCCTAGAGTCATGAGGCGGGGGGTTGTTTAGGTAATGTCGCGGAGGTCACCAGCGGCATGGGGGCTTCATGGGCTATGTTGCGGTAGCTCACCGGCAGCGAAGATGACAACTTACAGCGACCACTATCGGTTTTCGTTGGTGGTGAGGATTGCAACTTAGAAATCTTTTACGTGATCCAACAAAAATGCACGACGGCGGCTTCCGTAGAGGTTTCAACGTTCGAGGAAGATCTATTGAGTAACGAAGGAAGCCTTCCAGAGGTTTAACCTTTCTTGTATCTTTTCCCTTTCTATGTCATGAATGTTTCTGATTTGGGGAATCCGGGATCGTTCTTCTCTGCTTGGTAAGAATCAGAATTCTTTTGGTTTCTATGTTAAGGTTTTCTAATGCTTCGGGTTTGATGTTGAATGGGCAACTATGTGTTTGAGTTGGATTTGGTTGCTTTGATTTACGGTAGTTCTGATTTTTTTTTTCGAATTTGGGGGCATTCTAAAATTGGTATTTGGATTTTATGGGAATTTATGTTTTGCTGAATTTTTGGAATATGAATTGAGTTTAATCCTCGATCAGTTGGATTTCTATTCGTATGTGATTTGGGTATTTTCTATAGATATTAAGGTTTCTGATTCAGGTTTTGGAGAATCTTGAATTGTTAGGTTTTTTGGAGAACCTTGAATGAGGGAATTTGTGAATTTAATATTTTTTTATATTTTCCTGAGTGTTTTAATATGCTATTGGTTTTATTTCCGGGGTGGTTGGGGTGAGAGGGTGAGAACATGCCTGAGGCAACATTCTCTCAACAAAGTATAATCTACATTTTTTCAAATATTTAGTCTCAATTTAATAGTATAATTTAACAATATATCATGCAAAGTATCTAATACTTACTATTGATATTGCATGAGATTAAGCAAACATGGAGTTCCAACAACAATCATCCACACATCAAGATAGGCATATCATAATCATAAAAACATACCCGTCGAAGACCAATCTTCAAGAAAACTTTATCTTTAATTTTTCCTTAAAATTGCTTCTTTTGATTCTCTTCTCCGAGATTGATGTATATTGTAGACTTTTCCTTCTTTCTATGGAATGGAACTTAGCCTAGAATTTTCTGTGTTTTTGTGTGTATCCAATCCAAAAAAAACTCCTCTCCTCACTCTCACAGATGCACTTATATATTTAACAAATCACTTCCGATACTTCGATTGTTCAATTGCTCAATTACCAATTATTATAAAAAATTGACCAATTAATCACATTAACCACTATTTATTTACAATGGAACTTCCTTCATAATTGAAAAAGGCTCCATCAGAACTACTAACTTTCCACCTTTCTACCCTCCATTTTATTCATATTCCAATTACAACTTAACATTAATCTTAATTAATTTCCCATTAACCAAAAAATAAAATATTAATTCTTTTAATTGGTTGTTTCTATTATCAGACAATATATAAAGCTCATGGTTCAGATTCCTGAAACAAGGTTCAGCATGCTTAAAAGTCTATGACATTAGATGCACACTCATATAGGATAACTTCCTAATCTCTAAAGGTATAAGGCCACTAGAGTTATGACTCACTTTACTGCATTGCCCACAATAGTTGGTAGACAACTTGATATGGACATACAAATGAAGTGAACAGACTCTAGTTGGGGTTCTCGCAAGCTAAAAAAGGAAGTACATCCTTTTGACATTATTACACAATCCCTTCTAATTCTAAGCTTCTTCAGACCTGGATATAGGACCCTATTCATGATATGCAATATTGTATGTGTGAAGGGAGAATTATGCATACCCAACCTCACTTGCAAAACAACCAGAAAATTTTCAAGCAAATATATCACTTGTTTTCTACCCTAGGATTCAATATTCTAGCAATAATAGAAAAACAAATATATATACAAAAAGGAAAGATAAACTTTCATATCATCACACTCATTTTTACTCATTCAATTCATTAGGCATAACTCTCTAAAAGAATTCTCAAAGCAGAGTCGCCATCAGTCACAATTGAGGTCACAACGGGATGAAGAAAAACTTCTGTTAAATATCAAAGGAGCCATTACCATAGTTTATTATGAAAAAGTATAGAAAAAACCAAAGAAAAGGAAACAACCTGCGAAACTATATTAGGGTTTTAGAGTCGGTTATGCATAGATAAAGTATTAGCACCCTACAATGTCCGTAGTAAGACGATACCTTTAATTAAATGAATAAAATTTGTGTGATTTTAGAATATTTATTTTTCCCAAAAGCAGAAACAAAAATGAAAATGAAAGAAAAAACAAAGAAAATATTTTATTTTAGGCCGACAAGGATTCACCTTCTCCTATGTATTTCTATTTATAATGAAAAATCAGGATTCACGTATGCAAATATTTAAGTTGTTGGGTTTAATAAGTTAAGATTTTTTTTGAATAATGACGTGTGGTATGAAAATGGAGTGTGCAAATAGTTAAGTTGTTGGGTTTAATGAACCCAGACTTCTTAAATAATGAATGTGATATAAAAATGAGGTGTGTAAATAGCCCAAATGTTGGGTTTAACAAGCCCAAAGTTTTTAAAATAATGAGATGTGATATAAAAATAAGATGTACAAATAGCTAAGTTGTTAGGTTTAATAAACTAAAACTTTTTTAAATAATGAGATGTGATATAAAAATAGGATATGAAAAGAGCAAAATTGTTAGGTTTAATAAATCCGCGGCAAATTAGCTGCAAATTAATTCAAGGTGAGCCCGACTCTAAATATTAACACCAAAAGTTTTTAGTGGGAAAAGACAGCTCTACACATGAATGGATAAAAAAAACAAATAAAACATCGACCTCACTTAAGCATTCACATGGTCAATGCATATAAATGCATAACCCAACCACAGTGCATCTATTTCCTCTCTCACAAGAATGACACCAAACAAGTGCCCCACTTGTATCGGTACATAAGTCAACTTGCAATGGACCCGTTAATTGACACAAACTAAATAGATAAAAGGAGGAGTAAATGTATGCATAATGGCTTACGCAAACTACACTATGTAATAAGGTCGTAGGTAATTTACGTACGGATTTTACATACTTTCGTATGTAATTACATACAATATGTAAGTACAAAATATTTTTTAAAATAAATTATTTATTATTACGATTATTATTATACTTCTATTATTACTAATTTTATTATTGATAACACTTATTATTAATCTCAAAGTGTTAAGAGAAGATTCGAACCCACGTCTTTCAGCATACATACACAAGTCATAATCACCACACGAACTTTGCAATCATATACTCATTGTTATTATTCTTGTTATGACGCTTGTTATTATTAATTTTGTATAATATTAATAGTACTAAAATAATAATAATATTATCTTTAATATTAATAATAATAGTAATCATATTAATAATAATATTAATAATCATGTTAATATTAATTATAATAATAATATTAACAAATATAATATCAAAGTAATATTAATAAAAATATTAATAATACTAATACTATTATTCTTAATAACATTAATATTAATATTAATAAAAGTATTAATAATAATATTATTATTAATATTAACAATAATAATAATTAAAAAAATAATATTAAATATAATAGTTGTCGCGACCGGAGTCATGACGGGATGACTCATAGAAATAATCTATTTTAATTTTTAAAAAAGGGGAGTTGTCATTATAGTTTTCATGGAAAACTATGGAAAACCAAAGAAAACGAAAATAAGGCTAGTCTACGAAAACCGGATTGCGAGTTCGGGAGTCGGTTACGCATGGGGATGGTATTAGCCCCCCACGGCGCCCCGTCCTAAGATGGTACCTTTAACTGAATAGAATGAAATGAGTGTAATTTTCGAAATATTTATTTTTCACAAGAAATAGAAATAAAAGCAAACAAAACAATTTTTATTTTGGAAAGAGCCCGACAAGGTTTAACCTCGCTCCTACGTATCTCCATCAGAGATGAAGAATCAGGGTTACGTAGTTCTATATGTAGAAAACTGTTTGTCGGTTGTCGATTTTTTAGTTTTAAAGATTTTTGATATATTTTTAATTTTAGAGAGATTATTGTTTTTTTGAAATTAAACTTCATTTTGGATATCGCTTGACGCGTATGTCCCTTTGATATTCCAAATGAAATTAAAGTTTTCCGGATTAATTCCCATATGACGCGAGCAGTCAATTAAGGAATTAATCGAAAGTTTTTATTCGAAACGTCATTCTTTTCATGAGAAAAAGGCTTTTTTAAAAGACATAGCCTAAAATTAAACTTTTAAAACATTATTACTATTATTTTTTTTTTAAAGAAAAGAGAATTTTTTCTTTAAAAAAAAAAAAGTCAGGGGCACCTTTGGAATTTGGGTTTCTGTAGGTGCAGGTCTTAACTAATGGAGGTGCAGGAAGTAAACCCAACCCAACTAGTATCAAGGGCATTTTAGGAATTGGGAAGGTTTAATGGTGCAGGCTCGAATACAGAGGGTGCAGGGAGCGCCCCCACTAACCCATTAAGGTTAGTGGCGCACACGTGGCGGTGTGAGGGGCAACATTGGTTTAGGCTTGTGGCATGGGGGCTCTCTTTCGAGGCAGGGGAGGTCGTGGCTATCCAAGGTGGTGGCGGCGACGCCAGCTGGTGACAACGGCGAGTACCGTCCACGGCGACGGCGGCTGGGGCTGTCCTGGGAGCGAAAACGCAAGTGACGAGGGCAAACGATTGCTACGTGGTTCTTGGCTCAATGAAGGTGCAACCTAGGTGGTTCATGGTGACGTCGACGACACTGGAGGGGCCGTCATCGAGGAGGGTCTGGCGTCGACGGCGAACATAAGTCGTGGGATCTTGACGCGTATGGAGGGGCTTAAGTAGTTGGAGGTGCAACTCAAGGTTTGGGCTCTATGTAGCGCTTGCGGGTAGGAGGGAAGATGGGTGGTTGGGGTGCGAAACCAGCGAGAGAGAGAAAACAGTGATTGTTGGTTTTGGTGGAGGAAGTTTGGGTGGTTATGGAAATGCCATTGGTGGCATTGGCAGGGATGTAGCAACAGGGTATGGTTCCAAGCGTTGGGTCTCGCAGGTGTTTGCATGGTGGTGATGGTAGGGTGATAATAGGAGAGGGAGTGAGGGCATCTTGATAGTGGAGGCAGGGGTGAGTAATGAGGGTGAGGAGAGGGAGGCTTGGTGCGTAGTCTGAGAGGAAGAAGTCGTAGAGGAGGTGCTTTTGGTGATTACGTCGGCAAGACGTGAGGGCAGGGGAGAAGACGTCGTGGCTAGGGTTGGAGGGCATGGTGGCTTAGAGGCGCAGGGAAGGAAGAATGAGGTTCGGGTGGAAGTAAAGGAGGGTAACGAGGGTGATAGTGGCATGAGTTGATGGTGAGGTGGCGTTGCTATGGTGGCTTGATGATGTTTGTGGGCAGAGGTTAGCTTGCAGAGGTGTGGCTTGGGTTCGGTGGCGGCTTTGACGGCGTTGGTGGGGCATGAGGTCGGTCGCGGTGGTTTGGAGGTATGGGGAATTCTGGCGCTAAGCGTTTTGGGCACGGTGGAGGTGCGATACCAAGGTAGGGGGAGAGAACAGGACTTCGAAAGTCCTTGGCAGCAACTGATGATGAATTTGCATGGCTTGGAGCTTTTATAGCGTAAGGAGAGGGAGGTTGGAGTGTGTTTCAGTGGCGGCAAAGAAGTGAGGAGGGCGTTGAGGTGGTGGTTGTTTGGGGTGTTGATGACGTGATGAGGCAGTGTGGGAGGTATAGTGACTTAACGTGACATGGAGGGAGATGTTTGTAGGTAAGGTTAGAGGGCACAGTGGTATGAAGGTGACGTGATCAGCTAAAGATGAAGGCATGGCTTGAAAGAGAGAGTGTGTAGGTAGGTGGCACCATTAATACCAATGAAGATGATGGTGATATAGGATAAAGATTACCTAAAGGAATGAGGGATAAGTGGAAGAAAACTCTTCCCCTATGCACGAGTACTCCACGGGTTTGGGGCTATTGAGGGTTGAATGACTCTTTGTTCGTAGTTAAACCATGACAAAAAGAGAAGCAAAACACTAGAGAAAATAACCACTGAACCTAGTACTTTATTTCCAGTTTTAAAGGTCATTATGGCAAGGTGATAACATGAATGCGTAATGCTTTCAAGAGCCCAAATGAAATATTGCAATAACAGGACATACCTCCCTGCTCCTTCCTTGTTCGCCTTATTCTTTCTATCTTCAGTTCACTCCCCTTGTAAGTGATGAAGATCGAGCCTTTTGAATTGATTCTTTCCTTTCCTCTTTGCGCAAATGTCAAGAGAGAGTTAGAGTGAAAAGAGGGTATGGGAGTGTCAAGAGAGAGTTAGAGTGAAACAGAAAAATGGGAGTAGGAGCCTGCTGGTATGTCAAGTGAAGCCAACGAGTGCTCTCGAGAAGTCCTCCCCTTCTACTGTGCTCCTCTCCTTAGATAAATGAGAGCCCCCCAAAATATCTTTTTTTTCCGCCATGAGAAGATGCGTGTCGACAAAAAAGAATATCACCTGCCACCATTTTTTGTGCTGCAGAGGGGACAAAGTAGCTTTTTGCAGAGAGACTAAACCGTTTCTGCAGGGTGGTGGAGCAGGGACCATGGTGCTGCAAATGGATTTTGTCGCACTTGAAGGTAATGGGATGCCATGCATAGTGGGCTGAGAGGAGTGATGCTATGACACCAACTTGGAGGCCCAATAGGTGCATACAACAAAAAAAATGGGGTTTGGGACACAGTAAACTTCAATTCCATTTTCTAGTCAAAGCAAAACTTATTTTACATTTTTTTTAACAAGATAAAAAATTCAAATTGTGTCTAAAAATAAGATAAAAGATAATGACAAGCAGATTATATTTTTACATTTTGCATTTTTCGAAATAAGAGAAAAATAACAAATCCAACAATAAATTTAAAGATGAACTTTTGATTTTTTTTTAATTGATAAAAACACATTTTTTTAAGAACAAAGTTTTAATTTGATTAAATAGCGTTTTTTTAATCATTTTTTTAACTAAATTTTATTTATCCGGACAAAATTAGGTGTTGACAATAGTAATATTTTTAATCATATAAGTTAATAATAATAATAATATTTACTATAATAATAATATTAATAATAATTCTAATAATATTAATAAATATAATATCTAAAGTAATATTAATAATATAATATTAACAATATTACTCTTATTAAAAACTTAATATTAATATTAAAATAATAATATGATTAATTATATAAGTTAATAATATATATATATACCAATTTTAGTAATATTATTAATTTTTATTAAAATAGTAATAATGTTAATGTAATTGATAATAATAATAATTAGTAATAATATTAAAAATAATAATAATAATGTTAATAATAATAATTATTATTATTTTGATAAAATTAATTGTTAATATTATCTACGGTAAAATCCTTTGGTAATTACATATGGATTTAGATTCGTATGTAAAATCAGTAGGTAATTACATAAATTACATACATATTTGGATCCATAGGTAATAAATTTGTATGTAAAATTCATATGTAAAATCTGTATGTAATAAATCTCTATATAAAATTTGTAAATAATGTTAAATTTACATATGGATAAAAATTCATATATAATAATATGTATGTAATTCAAGAATTTCTTGTGAGAGTCCTCAAAAAAAAAATAGAAACAAACAACCAAAAAAATATACAAATGGTGTAGGAGTTGTTTAGGTACAACCATGCATCACCTTCCTTCAACGCTTCCAAAAAATTGAGGAAGAGGAGGATGTGCCAGTATGGAGGGTATGAGAGTGCTTGGCGTTCCTGGGGCTGCTACTGCCAATGGGAGGGTTTCATGGATTGGTGGCAAAAGGTTTTGGCGAGATGGGAGAAGGGGTCGAGATGCGCAGGAAGTCTGGTAAGGATGTGAGAATTTTGGCGGCAAGGGAAGCAATATGAGAGAGATGGGATCGGTGGAGGTAGCAGATGAAGTGTGGGAGGATTTCTCAATTTTCTCCTTGCCACTCTTTTGGGTTCTTATCATTTATTTTTGTTTGAATGTTATGAACTTGTAACACATATAATAAACATGCAGATGCACATATTTTTGTATGAAAAACAGAATGATGAAAGCAAAGGCAAAGCTTAGATAACTTACCTCCAAACACTGCCTTGGATTTATATATCTTTTGTGAGTGGGTGCAGTTAAGAGAAAAAAGGTTGCGGAGAGACGAGAGTGAGAGAAAAGTGCAAGTGTGAATGATTGGGGAGGACAGTTTTAAAACTGTCGTTTTTATCTTTTTATGTTTTTATTTTAAATGTTTTTATTATTTATTTTATTTTCATTTTAATATTTTTGTATTTAGTTTTATTTTTTGTTTTCATACATTTATTTTTGTTTTTAGTTTTAAAGTTTATTTTTATTTTTGTTTTTAATTATTATTTTGTTAGGTTAAAAGTGAAAAAGAAAATAAAGAAGGTAAGTGAGTAGGGAGTAATTTTAAAACTATCATTTTCTATTCTTTTATACTTTTTACTTTTCTATTTTTTATATATATATTTTTATATTTCTGTGGGGAATGTGAAGTAACAAAGATGGTGCAATAAGAATATTGTGGTCTAAGCCCAAAAGTGAATGGATAGAAAGAATGGATCGAGAAGGTGTGAAAAAAATAGAAGAAAGACTACTTCTTCCTGCACCTCCATAACGTCTTCCTGCAGCTCCATAGTAATGTTTTTTAAATCCATTCTACCATTCACCAACGCTGAAATCCTGCACCTTCAAACCCATCTCCCACCTCTGCCGATCCCGTCGTCCAGCACCTCCTGCACCTCGTCCACCTCTTAGCACCTCATGCATCTTTGGTAATCATAGCACATTGAAATTTTGCACCTCTTATGTGAATGCGATTGAGAAAGGAGATCTTGGAGGTGTCGTTTGTTTTCACTGAAAATTGAAGTTGCGGATTATAGAAACTACAAGTGAATCGAATTTTCAAATGACTTGCGGCTTATAGAAACCGCAAATCGTTCGATTTTTTAAACAACTTGCGGTTTATACAATTTGCAAAGCATTCAAAAATTCGAATGACTTGTGGTTTATATAATCTGTCGAAAAATCAAATGACCTGTAGTTTGTACAATCTGCAAGACATTCGATTTTTTTAATCACTTGCTGGTTGTAGAAACCGCAAGTGATTCGAAAAATCGAATGACTTGCAGTTTCTACAATCCGCAAGTGATTCGAAAAAATTGAATGTCCTGCGAATTGTACAAACCACAAGTCATTTGATTTTTCAAATCTCTTACTGTTTCTATAATCCACAACTACTTTTATATCAATAAAGATATTTTTGTCATTGTTTAAATTTGGAATTTCAAAAATTATATTGTCATTTTATTATGTTTAAATTTGAAATTTCAAAAATTATAAAGGTGCAGGAAAAGGCTATCTAAAAGAAAGAGGTGTGAGAAATAAATCCGATCTATGAGACCAAATACGAGAATGGAAGTGCACCAAGGAAGAAAAGGGTGTGGAAGTCAATTATAATATGCCGGACCACATGAATAAAGGGGATGCAAAAGGAACTGATTCTTCCTGCACCTCCATAGTGACTTCCTACACCTCCATAATTTTAACATATTCTCATTTTAACCTTGAGAAAAAGACGAAAATAACCCTCATTAATGGTAAGTGCCATTCATTTTTTTTCTCACTTTGCGGGTTGCACAAATCCGTAATACAAATTTTTTTCTAATACATTGCGGGTTCTACAACCCGCAATACAAATTTTTTTTTAAATACAACAGCAATGCATCTAAAAAAAACTTTGTATTGCGGGTTGTACAACCCGCAATGTAAAAGGTACAGAAAATATAATTGCGGGTTGTACAACCCGTAATGTATTTTAAAAAAAATTTGTATTGTGGATTGTATAACTCGCTGTTGTGGTGGTTATCATGTTGTTAAGGTTCCAAGTTCAATCCTGAGCTTTTATAAATTATGATAACCACCACTACACCACAGCTATTTTCGTCTTAAAAGAATCACTCTGCAAAAGGTATGAAAAGTAAATGGTTTTTTCATTTAAAAAATGGCTAATGGATCCGATCTATATGTATCTCTTTTGGACGGCTTCTTCTTACACTTTCAAGGCTTTTTGGAACACTTCTAAATTTTTTAAATTTTCTCAAACTGCCCCATTTAAAAAATCTTCAGCCCCTGTTTTTAAAAATGAAAAAAAAAAATTTAGAAATGGGCAATTCCGAAAGTCAATTCCAATTCAAGATAAAAAAAAGATTTTTAAAATAGATAATTCCGAAATTGTTCATTCCGAAGTGGTGTGAAAGAAAATACTCACATGACATACTCTTATTCCCATTCTTCACTCCACCCACACACAACACTTTGATTTCACAAAACATTCACAAAAGTGGTACTTGAAAACAGAATACAACGCTAATTCATTTCCAATAATGATAGAGAACAAACTCCTTACCAATTCCAGAATATGTTGGGATAAACTGCTTAAGTAAAAACTTATTGAATAAGTGATTATCATCTTACCTTATATTTATAACTTGTTCATAACTTCTATAATGAATAAAGAAATAGGGTTAAACTATTTTCGTATAAATTGTAGGGTGCAGTTGATACACACCAGAATACAAAACATAAAGAACAGCAGAACAAATGTTTAAGTTGCAGGAACTTTTTGGCAAGTGTATAGTTTACTGAAAAATGAATAGCACTACCAATATGACGTAAAACTTTCTGTAACACCCTTTTCAATAATTATCTCATTATATCATTTCAAAATATTGATTATTACATATTTTAATGTAGTATAATTATTATATAATATAAATATATAACATGAAATACACATCACAACACAAACCAATGTCGTCATGTTTTTATATATTATGGAAAAGAAAAATACAGAAGAAATAGTTTGGAGAAGTAAGTGGTGGTTTTGCGGCAGTTACCATCAGAAAGTGGTTAACAGAGTGGGGGAGGAAATGCTGGGGTAGAGAAACATAGGCTGGTATTTTTGTATTTAACATGATTGTATACACGGGCTAATTTCAGACCAAAAATTTAAAAATCGGCTCATACCACTCGAGTGGTATTTGAGATCAAAACCATCCATTTACATCATAAGTCAAGTGATGGGCAAAACAAGTGACGAATTGAACAAATAGATATTTGTAGGTTCATATCAATGTTGGAGAGTGTATATATGGCACATCGCAGAATCTGAAACACTGAGGAGAAAATTTTCTGATGAATGTTTACAAGGAGTGAAATCAGAGTGTTGTGTGTAAGTGGGGTGAAGAATGAGAATATCAGTATGCCATGTGAGTGATTTATTTACGGAATTGCGTTTTTTTTGTTATATTTCTGAAGATAAAAATAATAAAATCCTAACTAACCATTTTTATTAAAAAGGTCATTATTTTTAATGAACTTAGATAGCAATGTAATTATTAAGTTTGTCTCTAAGCCTACCTTGGTTGCAGATTCCTCATGCTTATCATATAATGATGAAGAATAAAGTGATTTATCTTATAAGAAATTTGTTTCTGCAACTAAGCACCCTATAAAAGTAAAACAATAGCTTAACATTATGTGTTTTAAAAACAATAAGCTCTTTCAAAATAAAGGTGCATTTGATGAGTACACATGTATTTGAAAACAAATTGTAACATCAAACACATCAAAATCTATATTGTTTAAGAAAAAGATGAAGTGTTGCGAACATATGTTGGAAAAGTTTTATGAGAGAATTAAAACACTACATCCTTTGCTTTGTAAGTCCAAATACATGTCTTGTATGTCTAATGTAGGGTATGATCTTCTAAGAAAAAGAAAACCCTATCAAATATTCAAGGAAAATGGAAAATAACATTTGTAGACGCAAAAAATAAATGGTCAAAAGTTAACAAATAAAACTTCAACATCAAAATACTTTTTATAATTCATACTCTTAGAGATCTCGTTTAAATGAGTCTCAACCATGGAAGCTAGGCACAAGCAAAAGACCAAGGACTTTTATCTCCAAACTTGCCTATGTGCCAAAAGTTCCTTAGTTAAACTCAAATCATCAATCAAACTTTTTGAAGAACAAATTTGTTAATTAAATATACTTTTATATAATTGTTAATCTGTGAAAATTTTGATTTACCTAACGATAAATAACATCAACTGAGCATTACTAATCTCTTTGTCAGGTATGTGCAAAGAACATTTGAGATAATCATATATAGACATGAATGCTTAAGAGTCCACCGGACACATGCCTAATATATGGTAGCTCATGAATGATGATCATGACAAAGACTCGTGATGTAAAGAAGCACACCGGAGAGAAATTTCAAGAATCGTCTCTTCTCCACTAGCTACAATGTGACCAAGCATCCATGAAGATTCAACACAAAAGGGGCAATAGATAGAAGCATCATACTCTGAATTAAGAATGAATTATTAATGTCGTAAATTTTACATGAATTAAAGGGCATTTGTGATGAAATGACAAGTCCATTAATGCACGTTTCCCAAGCTTCTCAAATTAGAATGTCTGTCAGTTCATTAAACGCTCCTCAATGTCAATGCCATGTTGTTATCCACGTTGTCAAAGGAAAACTCAACCGTCGCCTAATTTCAAGCTACCATCCTTCGAAGTAAATCCTTTCGTATTTTTCAAGCTTCCTTTCATGAACCCATTCTACTCAAGAAAGAGTTTGAACCCTTAAGACCAGTTTTTTCCTTTCATCTCTCTCTAAACCCTAACCTCGAACCCTTAAGACCAATTTTTTCCGTTCATCTTTCTCTAAACCCTAACCTCAAGATTAATGGCTTTTAAGGGAAACATTTGGTCTACTTTGTCTGTCTCCAACCCTTGTTGAGACTATGTTGATGTTTTTTGAACGACAGTTTATCCCTATAAAGCATTTGAACTTTGCAAATACAGAGTGAGCTGGATTTCCATAGGATAGTGTTTGGTCCACTAAGAAGGATAAAGTTCCCTACTTTGACAATTAATCAATCCTAACTACAAACCACGAGTATTCTTCCCGATTGTAACCACTCTTGACTAACTCCATTCAAAAATTCTTTCAACAAGTCAACGTGGCTTAACCCAAGTACTCTTTTAACAAGTCACTTCTGACTTAAGACAAAGTAAATTGTCTTTGTGATTAACATATCACAGGCTTCGCTCACTAAAGAGAGGTTATTAAGCTCTCTCTTTTAGTTTGTTAAAGGTTGAACACAGTCTGCTTTCTTACAAAGTTATTTAAGGCACAAAAAATATTTCAACAATGTTATGACACTTTTGCAATATTAGCTCTCCCTCTCTCCTTTTTCAAGATGGCTTTATATAGAGGCAAAAAAAACAGAGTCATTGCAAATCATTTTATGACTCTTGAGTCAACTTCAAACTCATTTGAGTGTCTTCCTAACATCTAATGAACTTTGTAATAAAAGATGCATTAAATAAACTCCTCTTCTTTAAACACATCCCAATACCTCGTTGAACTTATCATGTCTTGATTACGTAGTCTTTACCACTTTAAATTAGATAAAGCACAAATTTGTAACAGATAATCTTTTCTAGTATTGACAATTCAAGCATTAAGAAATTGGTGAAACAAAACAACTTTAGTTTAAGTTCTAACAAATCATTGATATGACATAATCTTTAAAGTGGATCCTTTTGACCAAATGGTAATAACAAACATTTCTTACAACATAAAATAAGCATATAAAATAAGCATATAGATGTTTCTAAGATTCAATGTTAGCTTAAATTATACACATATCATTTAAGTATGTAAATGTTTATCAGAGATATAAACTAGATTGCTAGGTATTTTCTCAGAGATAAAATACTTATATTTTTTATAAATATGTTTTTTTAACAAAGCTTACATGTTATATACAAAGCACACTTATATTTTATGCTTTGTTATTTCCAACACTTAATCAAAATAATAAGATATTGGATTTTCCTTATAAACAAAAACACACCAACTAGAAATAGATAAAAAAACTAAAAATTAGAAATAAATGAACTATTTTATGTATTCAACAATAAACGTTATTACATATATTATAATTTGTCTCATTTTCGATACATTTCATATGTTTAGTATAAACAACACTCACTCTTAAGGACTACAAATCATTTACAATTTAAGTCGATATACAAAACCGAAATCTAACCAACTAAACTAACATTTACAAACAACTACTAAACCTTCTAATAGACGATGAAATGACTTAACTAAACTACATCTACAATTTCCAGACGACCTATACTATAAAATGCTCAGTACATAAAAATCACAAATTATCACGTATGATAAACTTTGTAGTTTGTGAAAATCTACCCCAAAAGTACCAAAAATGTTTCTTAATTGATTTATAGAGTAAAGATTTTTTATCCGGTGCCTAGAAATTAAACTTTTACCAACAATGTGTTCAACAAATAGCTGAGAAAACTGAAAGAAAGTAGCACAAAGGGAGAATTATTCCACCAAAAAAATAAAATAAAATAAACATGCATCTAACTCAAAACTTGCTTATTGATGGAATCCAATAACAAATCTTTGAATACCAGCAAAATCAGCACGTATTTCTAAGTTGTAGAAGCTTCCACTTCTGCTTTTCATGTAATCAAGAAGAGCCCGGCACTGCTGCTCACCATTTGTCTATTAAGAAAAAGTCAAGAAACATTCAGAAGCCAAATAAGTAATTGACATGGCACAAAACATGCTTAAGTTGAAAAATAAAATATTTTTGCTTTCTGGGCTACTGTCTCATGAAATATCTCAGGTCTTCACTAGCACAGTATCATCCACTTTTGGATTTGGATCCTATAACTATCTGTTAAAATATGTAATTACCAGATTACTTGCAACTCCCATTATTTTAGCAATCACAGAAAGTTTAAAATCATATTTAGTTATAAATTGAGCCAGAACAGAGAGTATTTCAAAGGACAAAACTTTGATCAAGTTCCCTATTCTTGCAATTAAGTTTTCAAATTACAAAATGAACGAGGATTATTTTTAAAATTTCGTTTCATATTTATAGTACAGACTATTTAATGTCGTAAACAATTCACGTGCCATTGTTTGATTTGAGAATTTGATAGAAAAGATACAAGGGACTTGGTCTAAATTTCACTATAGTACAAAACTTTAAAATGTTCACGGGTTTCAGAATTATCTACAGACAACATTGTTGACTGCTTTAAGGCAACATAAAGAAACTTACAATCACATTACTAACATAACTATTGACGTTACATGTTTTATGTTCCATGATAACAAATTAGTGTAGCTTGGACATGATAGATACTTTTTCTAATTATGTAGCTTAAATTGTCAAAGGAAATATGTTAGGATATGGAATAAAGGGAATTAGCATTGTGTTCAATTAGAGGGATATCATAAGTCAGGTGAATCATACCTATAAATAGGAGGATAGTAAAGAGAGGGATGTCAAGACTGAGCATTAGCTCTCAGTGACAGAAGAAATTATTTGCAAAGGAGAACCCTTGGAGGAGTGTTCTCCTAGATCTGGATCTTTTCATTCTATTTAACACAAATATTGTCTTTTCTTTCTCTTTTCAATTCTGGATTCTTAAGAAATTGGTCCTACCTGTTCGATCTTCGAGACAAAACCAGTATTACAGATCTAGGAAGCACACATTTGGGCTAAAAAGCAACAACTGCTAACATATGAAGGAAATTGCTTCCTGCACCCCATCAAATTTTCAAAATCCCAATTCTACCCTTGGAGCCAAAATAATCTTGATTTAAATTGGGAGTCATTTTCCATAGCTTTAATCAGAAGATTTTGTCGCACACCTAGGGCTGAAATAATGAACAATGAAAGGAGCAGTGGCATACTGATTTGCAAATCACATCAACTGGAAACACAACCACAAAGGAAAATAGAACAAATTAATGGTATTGTGTATCAAGCAAAATAATCATTAAATTGCTTATTTATCACTCCACGCGACAAGCACGATTTTACCCTTGTATAGGGCTACAAAACAATTACTTTTAGTTAAAAGTATATAATGACAATTAGCATAAGAGAACGTTATTGCTTCACCAGATAACATAAAATTGATAAAATTGAGTCATCAGACAACAAACTACAACAAACTATTGGATGACATCTACAACTACTAAACACCTTGACTAATAAACAATGTCTACAACCACTAGACACCACGTCCTACAAATAATTAAGTACACTATAATCTACAAACCCCTCTTTGATTGCCACTGTTTCCTTGTGGAATTACTACCAACAAGCAATGACTTGTTTATGGGAATAAGCTTCGTGAAGACACATGGTTTTGGTGTGTTTAACAAATTCTCAAGTGTGAAACAAATATAAAAGTCTTGAGTAAATAATAACTTCAGTATAACAAATATTGACATATTTTGTTTTTAGTACAATAAGAGAAAAGAAAATTTAGTACAAAAATTTTAATTCTGTTCATGGTTAAGATAATTAAGCAAGTGTTTGGTCTTTAATAATTGTCACATCGGTTTATTAGAAGGAAAATTAACGTTAATATGCAATTAACCTTAAAACAGAACCTTTTCCCCTTTGCTTTTTCACTTTGTGAATTTAAAGTCCTTTGCAGTTTCCTTCAAGATTAATTACACATTTAACATTAATTTTTTCTTGATAAACACACATGTTCAATTACCACGACCATTAACATAATTCAGACAAAACTATCGAAATTAAAGTTTTTGTACGAAGACTGTTATTTTTTTTTTTTTTCTTATTGTACTTAAAACAAAACATATCAATGTTTATTGTATTGAACCAACTATTTATCCAAAAGTCTTTAGACAAAAGTATTAGACAAAGCTTGATTGAAGATATAGACGAAACACACAAAGCACTAAACACATGTAGATATCGGACGAGGTGCACAAAACAAGAGATGAAGACGAGACACATTCTACACAATGCCATAAAAGAACAAGACACTACTCAAGAAACTAGAAGATGATAGTTAAAGAAGTCATTGCTTACCCTCCTAAAACCCACATTCGTTCCACAACTACCTATTGGTGGTTTCTAGATCGAGTAGCCTTTAATATACCTCCCCTCCCCTACGCCCCTTAAAAACACTCAAATATGTGCCCTTAAAGTCACCTTACCAGCCTTTTTCTAAACCCACCACCAACCTATCTTCCTATGACTGGAGCAACGTCTACCAAAATTGACACTTCACGAGGCCCCTCTCTAAAACCAACGCTCGTTCCTATCATTGACTCGCCTTTTACTAGAACTCCCATCCAACCTAGATGACCAAGATCAACCACTACCCAACATTGATGTTGGTCTTTCTAATTCAAAATCGGTGTTAACAAAGGTGGACACAAAGGGTCTATAAATTCTTGATCGTCCAACAATATCAACTTTGATGACTCTAATGCTTTCTATTAGTGATCTGGAGCATCCCATATTCACTCTTCTAAAGTATCATGTGTCTACTAATGTAACCATCTCTAGATACTACAAGTTCCAAGATCTCTCGTCGATCTCTTAATCCCTACCCTTCACGAGTAAGTTGAGTCAGCCTGTGACAAGAAACATGAATAGGCACACAAGCAAGCTTACAATATGTGCTCCTTGAAGCTACATGACGCCAAGCAGAGGTTGAAATTCAAGCTAAAACAGACATGTAAGTTGTGACCAAGGCCGAGACTGAAGTTGATGCAAAGGTTAAACCTGAAGTTGAAGCTCATCTAAAAGCAATAGCAAAAGCTAAAGCCAAAGCAGATGCAAAAACTACTATAGTTGCTCATTCGCCATCTGTCGGTACATATTCTGACTCTACAAGCAATCAAGTCTTATCTCCTAGGTCCATAATTACCAATGTGCCTACATCTTACTTCATCACTCTTGATCAAGTTCAGTCCATATTCACGGGGTCTGACACATGCCAATCCAAAAAGGTAGAAAAATATGGCTACTTTCCTACTTGAACAAATGCGCCAAAACATGCTTGTGTTCATCACTCTTCAACACAAACACTCTTGACCATTAGCACCCCAACTCCAGCTCACCCAACACCCTTAACCTCTACCCCTTCAAACAAATATCCCTTCAACATCTCAAACACAAACCCAAACCCTCAACTAACTAGACCCAGTACCACCATCTTCCCAACCTAACCCACAACCAATCAAAATTGGTCACTCTCCACCTCTGCAGTGACTTTCTATACATCCCATGCTTTTGTATAGATTAAAACTGTGAAAATTTTTTTGTGCAATGTAAAATTTTTTTCATACTAGACACATTTTTTTTTACAATACATTTGCATTAGACTCATGAGAGTCACCTTTTAATGCATAAGCCTCTTGTAGTCTATGCTTTACAGAATGCTCTAATTCTGTCATGTCATATTTATGTTTTATGCTTTGATTTGATATATAGTCCTATAATTTTATATTATTAGCTAATAATATTTTGCTTCTAGACGACTAGAATAATAAGACACAACTTAAACAAAAAAAAAAATTAATAATCTGTATTCAAAAGCTTTGGAACAAGTGTCAAACTCAAGAAAATGTAGGCCAAAATTTCGTGTTTTTTTATTGGAGAGTTGTGATACAAATAGTGTAATACAAAGCTCATTTTTTAGCTCTAAACAATAGTTAAATTGCTATAAATGTTATCCTAATTATAAAGATAATAACATAATTACAATTGTACAATCTCACAAATTTTGGTAGTCTAATAGACCAGATATACTATCAGAATATTCTGCTAATAATAGCAAATATTTTGTCATTAGTATTCCAGCAATTAATTCCATAATATTCCAACAATTAATTCCATTGACATCCTCCCTCAAACTGATGTTAGTAAATCTACGAGCATCAATTTGCCAACTAGGAAACTATGGCGCTGACATGTAAGAATTTGGTGAAGGTATCAGTGATTTGGACCGATATAGAGAAATGAGGGAAAGTAATAACTTGGAGGTCATAGGCTTCTTGAATGGAATGACAATCAACCTTTATGTGCTTTGTTCGTTCATGGTAAACATGATTTGTTGCAATTTGTATGACACTTATATTATCAACATCTAGTGGAATTGGTTGTGGCCAAGTAAAACCAAGTTCTTACATTCCCATGAGATTAGAGCATTGCCTAAAAACATACACCAACCAGTAGTAGATTTTCTTATGTTTGGACAACCAGCCCAATCAACATCACTATATGCTTGGAGTTGGAGTGAAGAACCACTAGGGAAAAATAAGCCACAGGTAGAGGTGCCAAGGAGATATCTAATCGGTGTACTATTAAAAGCTGGAAATGTTGAAAGGATTGCATGAATTTGCTAACTGTGTGGACAACAAAGAGATGTCAAGTCGTGTGATGGTTAGGTAGACAAAGCTACCAACGAGCCTGCGATATAAAGTGGGGTCCTCAAGAATTTCTCCTTCATCCCGTTTGTATTTATCATTAATTTCCATGGGAGTATCAATAGTAGTCTAAATGAAGTCTTGAATATACTTGTGTTGAGTGAGAAAGAGGCATTGGTCTTAATAATGCACTTCTAACCCCAAGAAATAAGTGAGATGGTCAAGATCTTTCATGTGGAAAGTTGTACGCAACAATTTCTGAATTGTAGAGATGACCTGTTGATCAAAACTAGTCACCACAATGTTGTCCACATAAACAAGGAGTACCCCAATTCCTTTAGAAGTCCGTTGGATAAAAAAGGATGCATCATACTGACTTTACGTTAAGGAATATCCAAGTAGCGTGGTTCGTAATTTTTGAAACCATACTCATGGTGCTTGTTTTCCATATAAAGAGCGCTTAAGTTTACACACATTATTAGGTTGAGGTAGGCACACCGTAGGAAGTTTGATGTAACTTCATCCTTGAGATCACCATGGATAGTAGTGACCAAAATTTGGATGCAACAATGGCAAGAATAGTGCGCATAGTAGTCATCTTGGTTACAGAAGCAAAGGTCTCATCATAATCAAGGCTAAATTCTTACTTATTTTCAAGAACAACTAACCTAGATCGATTCTAGCGAAGCTTTATAGTGAATATAAATTTGTTGCCAAGTGGTTTAACAGATGGGGCATGAAACAATATCTCATGTCTGATTTTCTTCTAATGCTAGAAGTTTTGTTTCAATACCTTGCTGCCAACATGCATGCTCCATTTCCTGTTTATAGGAAGACGGAATAGGAACAGAAGCAAAAGTTGTTGCCAAGAATTTAGAGGGAGAAAAACCATACTTTTCTAGTGGTCTACGAATGCAAGAACTGCGTCATAAAGGAGTTGATTGTGGATCTTGCACGTTGTTGCCAAGAATTTAGAGGGAGAAAAACCATACTTTTCTAGTGGTCTACGAATGCAAGAACTGCGTCATAAAGGAGTTGATTGTGGATCTTGCACGTTGTTGCCAAGAATTTAGGGGGAGAAAAACCATACTTTTCTGGTGGTCTACGAATGCAAGAACTGCATCATAAAGGAGTTGATTCTGGATCTAGCACTGGATCAACAACCAGGGAGTAATCTAAAGGGCGTCCTGAAGGTGTTGGTGGCTGATTTGGAATGACAACCTGACGTCTTTGGGACACCAAGAGAGGTTTTGGAGATGTTGGTCCTATAAAAGAGATAGGAAATAATGGCAAAGATATAGATGACGACGAGAGAGTATCATGGTTAGTTGCAAAAAAATATGTATTTTCTTCAAAAATCACATTTCTAGAAACCCGAATCCAAAACAGATCAAGATCATAGCATAGAAAATCTTTTTGGTAGGCAAAATAACCAAGTATATTTAACAGGTTGAGTTGATAGCTTGGTGCATTATTCTGGCAGAAGATGGACATAAACACAACCAAAGGTGCGAAGATTAGAATAAGTGGGTGGATATCCAAATAACCGTGAGAAAGGTGAATCATTGTCTAATGATGGAGAAGACAGACGGTTAATAAGGTTGACAACGGTGGAGAGAGCTTCACACAAAAACTATGATAGCACAAGAGATTCCAACATGAGTGTAGGATAAATCAAGATGACTATTTCTTTTTTCCAACTACCCCATTTTGTTGGAGAGTAGAAGGACAAGACTTTTGAGATAAAATGTCATTTGTTCGCAAGAAGTTTTGGAATAAATGAGGTGTGTATTCCCCATTATCAAATCAAAAAACTTTAATTTTTGAAGAAAATTGTGTTTGAACATAAGCATGAAAAAATTTGAAAACAGAAAAGACTTTATCTTTTGAGCATAAAAAATAGACCCTTGTGAAACGATCATAGTAGTCAATAAAAGTGACAAAATACTTGTAATAAGCATGAGATATATCATGTGTCATCTCCCACAAATCGAATCATATCAAAAGTTTGTTTTAAATTTGATTGATGAGTTGAAAACGGTTGAATTTTACTTGTACCAAGTTCACAAGAATTGCAATCAAATTGAATAGCACCAAGAGATGAGACTCTTTACTGCTAAGAATACCAGATTTTAGCAAATCATGAAATACATCTGAGATTGGATGTCCAAGATGCTTATGCATATTTCGAAATTAACAATAACAGAATTACAAGAAATAAAAGGCAGGAAAGAACATGGAGACTTTACGAAAGAAAGAGGAATAAGATGTCCAACTTTAGACCCCTTCACGATCATTGTCTTTGAGTGTTGATCCTGCTCAAGATAACCATATCTTGAGAATTCAACTCGGCAATCATTTTCAACTAACTGACCAATAGAAATAAGGTTACTAGAGAGACTAGATGAAACAAAGACACCAGTTAAAGAGGAAGAAATATCACCCATGGCTATGATAGGTAAATGGTTTCCAACAACAATATGAATTTGGAGGTTTCCAGAATATGTGGTGACATTTGTAAGGTTTACAACATTGTTATTCATATGATTGAATGCCCCGGAGTCAAAATACCAAGGGAAAGAGGTAGAAAAAGGTTTACCTAAGAGTCCTAAGGTAGAAGATGCTGAAATTATCATTTGTTGAATAATTTCAAGGGTCAAAGTTTGAATAAGGGCAGGAGTATGTAGTTGTACATTTGTTGTATCAAAAGAACTAGAAGCAACAGAAGAATCAACTGAGGCATTAAAGGCTATAGCATGTTTCTTAAGTGGTCGGATTGGACATTCTTTGGTGATATGGCCATCTCTTTTGCAATAGTTGCAAAAGGACAATTTGAAGCAAAATGATCAAAATCTTTGCAACAGAAACATTGAATAATACTCATGTTCCGTCCTCTAGGCTTGCCTTGGACCCCATATGCAACTGAAAGAGAGGTGGATTTTGTTTCATAAGATTGGACCGAATACCTTCAAAATCAGATCTCAATTTCATAAGAAATTGATCTCGCTTACTTGTTTCATGAACTTGTTGCACTGAAATATGACCTTCAATTGACAAATTTGCATAGATAATGTCGTGTATTCCATCTAAAAGATTCATAAAATGAGAATAGAAGTCATAAATGAGACTATCCAGTTGAAAAATGTCGATTTCATGTTCAAGCTGGAACCTTCGGGCAATGTTGTTTTGGCTATAGACTTTCTTCAAGTAGTCCCACATCTTTGCAGCAATGTTGAATTGTCTAAGATTGAGTACAATAGTGGGATCAACTAAGCCTATGATCTAAGCATCTTCAACGTCCCACTTGGCATATTCATCCTTCTATGTCTCCATGTCCGGGACAAGACTCCTACCATCAACATGACCCCAAAGGTCCTTTACCTGTGACAAAGATTTGGAACTAGAATGTCCATGCTGAATAATTCTTGCAATTAAAACGAACCAAGACATCATACTTTTCAGTAGATATGAAGCTAAAGAAAAAAGTGCACAAAGAACTAAGATTAAAAAGGAACCAATGGCAAAAAGAGACAAGAGGATAAGAATTTCTAGCTGGGCTACGATAGGATCGTAACCTAAAGTAATACCAAGTCAAACTCAAGAAAATGTAGGTCAAAATGTTGTTGTCGGTAGGAGAATTCTGTTACAAATAGTGTAATACAAAGTTAATTTTTTAGCCCTAAAAAATAGTTAAATCGCTACAAATGTTATCCTAATTATGAAGATAATAACATAATTACATAATTATAATTGCACAATCTCACAAATTTTGGTAGTTTAATAGACCAGATCTTCTGTCAAGATATTCTGCTAATAATAACAAATATTCTACCATTAATATTCCAGTAATTAATTCCATTAACATAATATCCCATCAATTAATTCATAATATTTCAGCAATCAATTTCATTGACAACAAGATCATTTAAAAAAACTATGGTCTTCACTATTCAAATCACATAACTTGTAATTTGATAATATAATATCATTTCCTTAGATCTCCCTTTTACTCTATCATAACAAAATATTGCTTTCTCGGTTAACATAACATCATCTCTTTGATACCCAATTCAAAAACCAAGCAGTACAAACGACTATTAAATGACATAACATGTCTCTTTTCCCTACACAAATCCAAAATTGTTTTATCATAATAAAAAGAAAAGGGAGATTGTTAAAGGCAATGACAAAAATTCATATGATTAGACGCAAGTTTAAATCTAAGAGTTTTGGTTTCGATAATAACAAATAATATTATGTTTTGTTGAGTCTAACATATTACCTAGTATGAAATAGATATAAAAGTCCTTAAAACCAAAAGCATTGGACGAAGTCTGATTGAAGATCAAGCACATAGAAAGCACCATATATGTGTAGAAACTAAATGAAGACATATATGAGGATAAGATAAAGGCATAAAAGAAGTCTACATAAAACTAAATGAAATTCACAAGAGAAGAAAGGTAGTCTATATGAAGGTATAAAAGAACAAGACTCTACTCAAGATACTAGACAAAATATGACTTGTGAAGACAAGATGCAAGACAAAAAGAATAGACAAAGTCTTACACTAGGACATTATTAAGGCATATTGATTAAATGCAAAGATTCTCTACATCCCAATGAAGATTCTGACACAAGTGACTAACTATCTGAGTTTGTATGTTCAATTTGGTGTTGTCAAAACAACATAGAAGATTCAGTAAAAAGGTTGGCCTTCACACAACCCTTTGAGTAACGGTGTCAGCATAAGTCCAACATGTTAAGAAAAGACTTAAACACAAGGGCAACTAAAAGCATACAAGTTACAACAGTCTGATTTAGGATGCTTATAAAAGGAAGTCTCCCCATGTAGAAAAAGCTAATGAATAAATGAGAGAATAATCCTACATATAAAAAAAGTGAACATATACATAAACACTACATGCAAAAGAAATTCTCATGCTTTGAAGTATTTACAAAAATAGCTCATCAGCTATACAATTAAGAGAGTACTCACATTTATGAAGTTAGCCCTATAACAAATAGTGATTACTTGTACATCCTCTTGTTGAGAGTTTTTCTTGTATTCTTTAAAACTTCTCTTGTTGTATAGCCATGGGTAGTTTTGTGTACTTAGTCATTAGTGAGACTTTGTGTATTCGTACTTAATCTTAGGAGACTAGTTGATAATTAAAAGTGACTTTATCTACTCCTGTAAGTTAAGTTTGAAGTAACAGTGACAATACTTGTAATCAAGTTTTTATTAGTTAAACCCTTTGCAATTAACAAAGGAGAATTGGATGTAACTTAGGTTAGGGTGAACCAATCTAAAGTGTTCACTATTATTTTTTATTACTCGAGCTATCTACTTTCACCCATTTTTCAGGCATTTGGAAAAATATTGTGAATTTATTTTTAAAACTATCACATGACCCCCTACTAACGTGTAATAGGCTACTTTGCGAAAAGGTTTTCCAAAATGTTTTATCAGCTCTATTCAACATCCTTCTTTCTAGAGCTAATCTTTCTTTCTCGGCGTGTCATTTCCCTTAAAAAAGTTACCACCATCTAACTGATCACATGTGGGAAACAAGTCACTTCAAGGACTCATGAAAGGAGCAACCAGAATTGAGCAATCACCTATCATTGGTTCCTTGAGATGAGTGTCATAACAAGATTATTATTAGACAAGTCCACTTTTTGAATTTTAGTTCTCACTTGATCTTGATTTCCCAATCTTGAACAACCCTCCTCCAATGTCTCAGTTGTTTGCAACATTTGCAAATGTCTTTACGATCAACCATCATCTTCCTCAACATCTTGACCTTCTTGAAGACAAACCATCTAGAAGATGATTCCTCCATCTTCTTGCAAGAACTTATCACAAATGCAAAACAAGATTGAAACTTGCTTTGATACCAATTTGTCATACACCTAGTGTCGAAATGAGCCCAAAGAACAATGAAACGATGCAATATTGATGATTAATGACACCAAAAGGAAACGCAAAACAAAAAACACAAAGATAGAACTATACAATTATCATATGTATTACGCAAAATAATCGTCGAGTTGCTCCTTTATCACTTCATGCTACATGCACGATTTTACTCTTATATAGGACTATAAAAGAGTTACATGTTAACTAGAAGTACATAACGACAACTAAATAGCCTAACAAAACGTATGCAAAACAGAATATTAGTTCACTAGATAACGTAACACTAAGTCATCAAATGACCTATTATTAGATGATGTTTACAACTGTTAGACCCCTAACTAGTAAACGATGTATACAACTATCAAATGTTACATCATAGAAGTAGCTCAATACACCAAGATCTACATATTTGATGATGGCTATGGTAGCCACGCCTTTTGAACGGTTGACTACCTTAGACATCAGAAGTGCAAACTAAGAGGAAAACCTACATCAAAGAAGTGGATATGCTAACAATGAACCACAAGATGGGTATGAAAAGGGCAAGAACAATGACCTAATATTTGGGAAAACAGTATACAATGACAATAGTTGACAATGTGCAAAAGAAGGTGGTGACAAGACTTGTTCTTTGGCAAGAAATATGAGAAAGGAGAAAGACAAGCAAGACCTTCCTTGAGCAAGAAAGAAAAGAGAGACTTGTTCTTAGGTTGATTCTTCTTTTCTTTCTCTTTTCAATTCTTAGTTCCAATGGGTGCATGATTGGCAAAGGAAAATGACTAGAACACATCATTCCTACAAGAATTACAAGAAGCATCACAACACAAGTTGTTCCTACTTAACAAAAGAGTCATTCTTTGTTTTTCTTTTGTATTCTTTGGACTTTTAGTTTCTAGGATTTAATTCTTGTATTGTATCTATAATTAGTAATATTTAGATTAGGCTTAGTTGGGCTTTCTGAAGTCCAAGAAGACATCACAAGAGGTAAACAATAACAATGCAAGTGAGTGCAAGAAGAGAAGAAGACACAGCCTCGATGAAGCCCAATAAAAGCTTCTAATTCTTAGCCAATTAGCAGTTTTGGAAAGGCAAAGAAAGTATGATCCTATTATGATGGCAAGAAAAAGCATGGGAAACACGTCCTTGAAATTTGGCCAACTAAAGAACATCTTAGATTTATTTTGAATTTCAATTTTGCCTCTTGTTTTTTTTTTTTTTTTTTTTTTTTTTTTTTTTTGAATTTTCGGCCACACTTTGCAAGAATCTAGATCTATCATTTACATTTCATTCAGGCTCATTTGAGTCGAGTGCATTTTAGATTAAGAATTTTGGAGGGCATGTTATAAATAGTCATCCCCATCACTTGTATCCAACTTTAGTCATGTATGAGATATTGAATTTGTGAGACACTTGTGAGAGTGCTCTTGTACTTTGAATCTTATCTTGAGGATAAAGAACTCTCTTCTATCTTCAAGTGACCCTCAACTTTTCTCTATCCCCTAAGTCTTCTCCATCTATCACTCTAAATTGTTGTTTGTCTAATTTTTCTTCTTGTTCTTGTTTCTATTATTCCACCAATAATATCTCTTAACCAATTATGTCATTGTCTTTTGTTAATTGTTTAAGTTCAATTGATATACTGTGTTTGTCTTGAAATCCTATAGTGAATAGAATCATTTATTCAAACTTCTTCTAACATCTAATTGCACGAAAAGAAGTAAAGATGAGATTCATACTTACTACCTAGATTCACTTGCTTCATGAGACTATAAGCTTTCAATACATGTTCGATCCTTATCTCTAATAGAATCTCAAATGTAAGATAAGCATTAGAATTGAGCCAACACAAACACAAGCAAGCACACTGGAGACTAGCCAAATATAAATTAAAAATGAATAAGAATATACATAATAATTTAACCACAAATAACAAAAGAAAGGAAAGCTCAGTATCCAATTATGCATTGGCCTCGTTGAGAAATTTACTTGAATTCTAGTAAAGTGATATTAAAGTTAATTTAATAAAAAACGACTTCTTGTTTTCAAGAATTACATATATGACTGGAACCTCTACAAAGGGATTGCTTATAAAAATCATTTCCAATGTTCCCAACTTCAAATAGATGTGCCAAACGGACAACTTATTCTCAATCAAAATGCCCCCTCCTCAAGGGGATTACAGATCACTCACGTGTAATCCAATTAAGCTAGGTGGTATCAGTTATATTATTAATATTAGCAACTTAAAAAACAGACGCACAATACGAAACAAACATTTGGTACAAATTTGTAGAAAGCAGAAGATCCATACCTCAAAAGCAAAAAATCCACCAGGTTTCAACATTAAAGCAGCTCCATCACAAAGATGAAGAAGAGCATCCATTCCTTCAATACCTCCATCTAATGCTAATCTCGGTTCATGTCTACCAACTTCAGCTTGTAGACCAGATATGTCTTCACTTGGTATATAAGGTGGATTACTCACTAGACCAGCTAGTTTTCCTTCCATATCTTTCAATGGCTCAAACCAGGATCCTTCCCTTATGTCAATTTTGTCCTGCAAAGGACAACAAAGTAGCTCAAATGTGAATCATAAAAATCATAACTGGAAGTTGTAAGATGTATTAAGAAAATATAATTTAAAGGCATATAGATAAAAATCAACAATTTTATATTCTATTTTATTTTAGTTCGTCAATATACTTCTCTTAATATCTATTTAAACAAAACGCCGAGTTTTCATCCCCAACAATATTTGATGTGTCTTAACCCAAAACAAGTTTTGTTTCGGTTTATACACATTCTGATGCACGGTTTTTTTCCAATCATTGGCCTAGTCTCATTGACTTGAATGGACATTTGGAGCTTCTAAACATGAAATCAAACATAGCTTAAAACGGTGACTTTCTTTAGTCTTTCAACTCTCTGCTTTGACTTGAAAACAAAACAAACACACGTAGACCATCATGCAAGATACATGGAATGAAAGGAATATGAAATATAAAAATAAAAAAATATCGGCAAAAAGCCAAACGGAAGGTGGGAATATGTCCTCCAAAATTTCAGCAATTTCATATAAAACCAACGGAGGCAGTGAAAACCATGGTGGAAAATGCCAAGAGGAATTGACAGCATGGAGATTGAAAAAGGTTAGAATCTCTAACCTGTAAGCAATACCTCTGTACATTGTAAGTTGCAACGGCAACAGCCACAGGGCTTAAATCTGTGGCAATAACTTTCCCTCCTTCACTCCTAAAAACCCCACAAATACCAATAGCAAGGGCACCACTTCCAGTCCCCAAATCAGCCCAAACCCCACTCCTCAAATCCTCATTCTCTGACACCACATCTGACACAAAGTCAACGACAAGTTCTGTCTCAGGTCTTGGAATCAAGACCCCTTCCTGGACACTCAACACCAAGTCCCTCCAATGCTCACACCCAACCACATACTGAAAGGGTCTCCTCTCTTGGACCCTTTGCTTCCACAAACAGTAAAGCTCCTCTATGTCAATTCTCATTTTTACCATATCATCATCCTCCATTCCCAGCGAGTGGTCTTCAACAGCATCCTCCATGAGCCACTTCAGCTCCCTGCAGAGGATGTCTGAGTCTGGCCCATTATCTGACTGCACAAAAGTTGACCCAATTGAAAAGGAAACATCTTTGGCCCAATCGTGCCATTTCTTGAGTTCACAAAACTTGGTTGAGTAAATGGGTGGTCTCAAAAAGAGGGGAACTTGAGGTTTCACACAAGTGGGGGAAGATAACAGTGCTGAAGAGCAAAAGGGTCTACCCAGAGTGCCAAAAGAAGAACAATTGAGGAGTTTGAAGCTATGAGGACGATATACACTGCTTAATGTTAGCTTCATTTCAAAAAGATAACGAAAATGAAGAAACTTTTGTGTTACTCTACTGCATCATCAGTTATCAACTTCCGTACTTGCATAACCTAACAAAGGAAAACACTGAGCAAGGATTAACGAAAAATTCAAGTTATTTTCCTTGGAATGATTCAAGTTTAGAGTTACCCCCAACTTGTTTTTCACTTGAAATTGAAACGCCCACCAACAAAATTCTATTTGCTGAAAGACACGGATAGCTTACTTACCGAAAGACGAAGAAAATACTCTGAACTGAGGGAGCTAACAGGTAATAGAAACTTGAAAAGATATATGGCACCTCATAATCTTAGTTTAAAAGTGTTAAATTTAAAAAATAGCTATGTAATTTTTTATTGTATATATGACATATTTTTTAATTTAAATAAAAATTAAAAATGTTTGAAATTATAAAATATATATATGTAAAATATTTTAAATAAACATAAACAATGGAAATATAGAGAAATAAAGAAGTAAAACATATGAATTTAAAATACATTAATTTGATATGTAAGTAACGTAGATTAAAGAAATGACATCTTTAATATAAAACATCGCTTAAAAAGATATGAGCTTAAAAAGGAAATGTAATATAATGTATTTAATTATTTTATATTCTCATTTCCGCTACTTAATTTTCATAAAAGCTTAAAATGTTAAAGTATTAAGACATGTTCAAAGTTTTAAGTATTTTTATCTACGGAGTTTTTGGTATGGCAACAATTTGACATATTCTTTTATCTGTAATCATTTTTTATTTTGTAATAATATACTTTCTTATCCACCACAATTTAGAAAATTACGAAATTTAGATCATGTTTAGTTATTGTTCTATTAGAATTAAAATTTTACATTAATATTTTATATAATAAAGATTTGCTTCAACAGATTATAACTATTGACTAAAATCAGCACAAACAATACCTAGATAGAATGTATTTAACTTTCTTCCACGGTAAAATGTTGGTCTTCTTGGCAATGGAAATGTTGCAATTTCACTGGTTAACATGGGGATTATCTCCGAAATGTTGGGACGATCAGCCACATTCTTCTACATATGAAGACCAACATGAATAAATCTTAATGCTTCCTCTTAAAGCTTAATCACTATGTTCCAACAATCCTTTTAGTGTTTACATCTGACTCTTGGGTGAAATTTCTGACCATCTCAAAATCTGAAATTTTGGGATTCATATTTGAATCAAGTAGAATGGTACTTGCTTTATGAGTAGCATGAATATTATTAGTGTTTCACATGGGAATAAAGTATGCACAAAAAGACATAACAAGAAAACAAATAAAGCTGATATATTCAAGATCTAGTTTTTGTTTTACTTAGCATGATAAAAAGTAGTCCAAGCTTTTGTTAGGCATATACTCATAGATTAGCATTCTTTTATCTTCATGAATACAGGAACCCAACAACTGAACAAGATTCATGTGTTGCAGTTCAGATATGAAAGTTAATTCATTTTGAAACTCAGTGCTCCTTGCCCGATACTTTCGAAAATGCCAAGGCTAATTATTAGGGAAGTAGTTCCTACCGGAACACCAACTTTAAACCACTTCTTCATATCTGTATTGTAGTACCAATCATAAAATAGGTGGTTTTTCTTAGAATTGAGGATCTTGAATTACATTTTTTATTAATACTGCAATGCTTTTACTGCCTCATGAATCACTTAATAAATACCTTTAAAAAAACAATTAAGTGGGATATTGAGCATTTCCGAAATTAAACAATCTTACATTGGTTCTTTTGCTAAGATGACGCGTTAATATATATTTTACACTGCTTATGAAATTGAATCAAATTCAAGATCGAAGTTTGCATGGTAGGAATCATTAGATCATAAGTTATTAGAAGTTAAACCATTAGATGACTCATTCTACTCTAACAGAGATTACATGATAGGAATTTTAGATTAAACACTGATAATAGGACAAATGATGAAGCACATCTTTGTATTCATAATTATATTTTACCTTTTCTGTTTTTACGGATTCATTGTTTCATGAATATAACGTTCCTAGATTGTTCATGGATTTTACTTGGAATGTGTATATTACTTTTTCAGTGCAAGTTGTCCAAGACTATAGTGAAGATTTAGTCTGATGAATAGATAGAATAAGGAAACTAGCTTGTCTATCTTAAAACCTTGAGATATATCTCGAGTTTGAATTATGAAGATGTAGTGGCAATCTCTACTTGGTATTGAAATTTAACTTAATTATTATGTGAACTACACAGATCAAATCAGTTCCCCTCAAAGATTAAGAACCTTCTGTTTCTTTACACCTTGCACACGTTCCAATGTAAATTTTATACTGATATTAACTTGGACAGCATCTCATTTACAATCAAATGATCAAAAGTCTATCTATTAAATGAGTAAAACACCATTCGGATCATTGAAAGTTTATAATGTTGTGACATCATTCTCCAAAAGTAAGTATCTGAAAAAAGTCCTTGAAAAGTACAAATTTTCAGTTGCTTTAATCCAAAATTTAAAATGATTAACATATATCTAACATGGTGTTTTACCTTAAAATCAATCGTATCTAATTTTCTTAATTATAGACCTGGTCCACACGGTATCTAAAAAATACTAGTTTGTGATAATAGAATGTTGAAGTTTTGGTGACATATAAACAAGTAGATTAACGAAACAAAGGGTAGGAGTGATGATACCTTTGTGATCTCGGTTGGTCTTTATATGAATGTCGACACTTTTACATAATTAGGCACCAATCCTCCATAATATAATATTTGCACCCTGTCTGGTTGGGAAAATGTGTTGTGAACCCAACACAGTTGCAATTTCTCCAACAAAAAATCTTGCAATCAGTTTCAACTAGTGTAATGTTCTCATCTTCTGCAAAATCATCATTATCCTGAGACGTTGGAGATCAAAGTAACCTGATTGAACTTCAAAAATATCATCATAATGCCTACACATTGGTTGGTCCTCCCATATCTCACAGATCTCCATTTTCTGTATCCTGCAATTTACCATTACTAAACACGCCCACTGTGATAAATCGTTATGCCTTGAAATATTGGGAAAATACCAACAAGATTTGACACCAATGAAACATGAACATTCACACAAAAAAAAGTCAAGACGACACTTCCAACCTAAAACCTTAAAGCAATAGATAATATATTGCTCTTCAAGTTTGTTTTTGCACAATGTGGGACCAAACTCAGACTTCAAATCCTAACATAAATAATCCAAAAAGCATCATATTCTCCAAGGATTAAGTTCCTAGAATCCAAAAGGATGACAACAACATTTGTTTTGTTAGGTAAAGCAGTTGAGTATAGTCATGGAGTTCTTGACTAGTGATACTCAAAGCTCCTGAATGATTATATGTTAGAAGCACCCCAGAACTGGTGTCAATAGGGTCATTTCTGTTGGCAATCCAATTAGCATATCTGGGAGTGTTTTTTGTGGCGAATGACTAAGTAGGTGTGAGTGGGATCAATCTGAAGAGGAGCAAATTTCAAACAAAATTTATGCATTGACAATCATAGTGTAGTTGAATGATCAAATGCATCCCTTACTCACCAATGCATGAGAACAAGTATGCCGACACAACCATGAAAATAACCATCATGGCTAGTTTAACATCTTCCACGTGAAGCATCATCATGGACTTGGGATTTGTTAAATATGGAAACTAGCAACCGTGAGATATATATGCAAAGGACTTTAGCCAAGGATTATTAATGGTGACTATTTAACACAAACTTGGTGGAACATCATTGTGGACTTCATCATTGCACTTTAAGCTATGGTTATATTCTAGTGTGTGTTTGATAATGGGGAATAGGAAAGTGGAATAGGGTTGGAGAAAATGACGTAAAGTAACACGTATCAATCTTTTCTTTCTTTTTGTGGATTTCCACCTCTCTTAACATAGTAACTAAGACTAATCCTCCACTCCTATCTATGAGAGTAAAAAGTGGTGAAGTTGGAGATTGAAGGAAATCAATAACTTTGTTGTTTAAAGAAGTCTTTTGACCCTTGTTGTTTTTTTCTATTGTTTTTCTAAACATTTTAAAAATTGCATTTATCAACATTTTGAAAGGAAGAGATATTATTTGAAGAATACTTGAAGAAAATAATTATTTATTCTAATTCTTATTTTTTTTAATAGGTGGACTATTTTTAGGAGTATTAAAAATATTAAGATTAAAAATAGTTTTCTTAAAGTTAACCTTATTAAAATACTAGATTGAGTTTAAGAGAGATAAATTGATCTATAATTTTCACTAATAAATAATTCTTTATTTTAATTATCTTTTAATAGGTAAATTATTTTTAAAAATATTTAAAAAGGTAAAAATTAAAATCAATTTTTCTTAGTGTTAATCTTATTAAAATATTATATTTGAGTTTAAGAAGATAGGGTTTAGGGTTAAACAATCACTTTTTCTTCACGGGGATGACAATTCATCTTTAATGAATTAATTGAGTAAAAGGTTTTAAAAATAAGTTTTATATAGTTTCAAGCTATTGATGATTCTTGAAAAAAATAAGATGTGTAAGAAAATATGTCGAACAGTGTAACAAGAAAGAAAGAAAGATTGAGTGACAAATATTTTGTATTAGTCCATTTTCGAAAAAGAATTATATTCGTTTGTTTAACCATATAAATTAAGTTAATCTATTAATTTTCAAGTTGTTTTACAAGACAAAAAGAAAAGAATGAAAATATCCAAAAGCTAAGATCTTGAACCTTGCAAGGCTTTAAAACAACAACTTGTCAAAATTTGTCCCAAGATCAACACGATAACCCTAAGAAGTGAGTCAAACTCTATTCCAAGATCAACATGATAACCCTAAGAAGTGAAAGGATAGGTGATCAACTACGTTAACTTTAAAATCAAGATTTTAAATCAATGATCAAGAAAGCTCCAAAAAGTGTTTTTGATCTCAATGTAGCCTTTATTTACGAAGTGTTTTTTTATCTCGATCTAGCCTTTATCTAAGTAGTAGAAGTATTTTTCAATTATGGTAAAAATTTTCATTTGAATTCCTAATGTCTAGAAAGAGTTAAGTTTTATTTACATATAGAAGTATTAATCCACTAAAAGTAATTTAATTGATTAAAATAGAGTTAGTAATCAAGCTCTAAAACTTGTAATTCATTAAAATGAATTTTTAATTTGTTAAAATTACTAAAATTTTAAAATTTAGGTGATTAATTTGACATCTTAATAAACTAAAATAAAGCTTAGATTAAAATGATTTTAATTTATTAAAACAAAGTTAACTTTAAGATTATGTTTTAAGTATTTTTAATTGATTATATTGTGTTTTTAACCAATTAAATTGTTATTCCTTGCAAACTTAACAAGTTTAAAAACACTTTCACCTATTAAATCACTTTTTAATCCATTAAAACATAACTCAAATCTTCAAATAAATCTTAAATACTTTCAAATCTCTTTATAAGTTAGTCAAATTCAAGTCAAAGGTTTAAGTCACTTACAATACATCCTAAGCCCAAATTAATTACAACAACAAAGGTCAAAAACTTCATCAACGTCACACTAATTTTGATCTTGTCTAAAAAATTGTAAAACTTAAAAAATAACCTTTCTTCCCATTTGTCTTTATCAAATACAACAAAATCATAAAGAGAATTGTCACTAGTAGAAAAAAGACATTTAATCGTGGTTGTATAAGGCTTACAAGCGTGGTTGTCCAACCGCGATGGATTCAACTGCGATAAAAAGTATTGAAGATACAAACGTGGTTCCCACTAACAACCACATTTATATCCTCCTACAAAACAATTTTTAAATTATTTTGCATGAGGATATGAACACGGTTGTTAGTGGGAACCATGTTCGTATCCTCCTACAAAATAATTTAAAAATTGTTTTGCAGATACCAACGCTGTTGTTTCCATAACCGCGTTGGTATCTCCCTGCAGTTTTCAATATTAAATTATTTGTGGCTTACCATCGCGGTTCTCGCGTTAACCGCGCTGGTATAGTTGTACTTAATTTCAAAATGTCACCGCGTTGTTTTTAATTGCAGTTCATTTTTAACCGCGATGATATCCCGCCTTGAAATGTGTTTTTTTCTACTAGTGTGCATTTGAAAAAAAAAACTATCATTTGTTAAAAGATTAATATTAATAAATAAACCACGTCAAATCAAACACTAAAAAGCGACAGTGAAAACAAGAACAAATCAACAGAAATACTTAAAAATTCTAATTCCAATTACTTAATTAATCTCTTCAAGTTGATTATTTAAATGATAAAATTTAGTAGCATAATGAAACTCCTTTTTTGATAAAAGATAAGCATGCTAGACATCATTATGGAAGAATGACATACCAACTAGGTTCACAACCTATAATTTAACAATTATCTGTAGCTATGCACTAACTCTTTACAATCAAAATTTATCAAGAGATCAAATCAAACTTATGAAGGAAATCTAGAAAATCTATACTCAGGAAGACCAAACCTATCCTAAAAAAATGTGCCATGATATACATAGACATAAAATGAAACGAAGAAAGAGAGGTTTTATTCTCCAAAACCAATAACAACCAATCTTTTAGCACATTAACTTCCTTCCCTAAAGATGTGTGTCATATAAAGACACATAGAAGATAATTTCTTTAGGCAAACTTTCCATATATTGTGAAGAACCTAAGAAAAAATATTTGACATTTTCAAACACCTCTATTGCTAATTCATAATCACATTCCAACCATATATGTCAATCTTTTATCATATGCAATTTCAAATAACAATTAGAATAACAATCAACTCAGTATTACAAGCACATGATATTCCAAGAAAAGCATTGAATATGTCGATATATTCACCACAAGCACCCCTAAACATGCTTCTTCTAGCCACCAATCTAAGATTCCTTTTGGAAACCTCATCAATATTGCCTTTGGAGCAACCTAATTAAGGAGTTTTTCAATACAACTAAGCGATTTTTGGTGTTATGATAAAATGTACATACATTTATTGATTTAATAATAATATGGAATTCTTCAATACTATAATGCATGTCTCCTTTCAAAACCGATTGAAAAAGCCACACCACTAAAGTAGAGAGAAAACCTTGTGTAAAGTAATAATAACATTATTATATCTTCTGCTATTACAAATATACCATAGAAGCCACACAACATGGATCAAGGCTCAAGTCAACATAAAATTATTTTCTGTTGGAATTACAACCAACAATCAACGTTTGATAAGTCCATGCAACGTATGAACTTGCTCTTGATAACCAACTTCATGAAGAAATCTATAGGATTCTCCTTGGTCTCAATGTTCTCACCTTAATCATTTCCTCAATACGAAGAAAGTTATATCTAATGTTCATTTTTTGTCCTATTATACTGCACATGATCCTTGGCCAAACACGTCACATTCAGAATATCACAAATGATAATTATCTTCCACTAAGCAAGCCCCAAATCACCTATTAGACCCTTTAACCATATACATGTTAGGAAAAGAGAATGGTTTGATTTAACCCAAGAGGGGGTGAATTAGTTTTTTAAAAAAATTCTAAAAAACTTAATTTCTTGAAAATCTTTTCGGACTTTAAAATAGAATGTACTTATAAGTGAAATCAAAATTAGTTTAAGAATTGGGTGTAACAAACTAAAATAAGATAACAAAGAAAGAAAGAAAACCACAAGGAGATTTATATTGGTTCAAATCCTTCGATCCTACATCCAGACTTAACAATTCAACCTTATAATTATTGGTTCCACCAACTTCAAAAAAGTTACACAAATATCAAATATTGGACAGTTTTAAGAGGATATACAACACCCTTGATATCAAAAGGATATTAGATCTTATCAACTCTTACCACTTAAGAGTATATATATTTTATCAACTCATGATCACCAAATACAACAACAACAACAACTAGAGTAATCTAGTTACCATATCAAAGAAAGCAAAGAAAGATTTTATCACTTTCACACAATAGAAGCACTTTAAAGATGAGCACTAATTCACACAACCCTGATTTCATATCTTTAGAGCACAAGAAAGAGTATTTAAAAAGCATAGAATACTTAGAAAACATTGCTTTGAATGATTGAAAACTTGTATGTAAAACATAGAGTCAAGTGTTCTATTTATATATTTGAAAATCATTAATTAAAAAACAACATATGACACATTTAATTGATTACATTAAGTGTTTGATCCATTATTTTATGTAATTATGTCAAAAACAACTATAATCATGTTAATCGACTAAAATGTGTGTTAATCGATTAAGTTAGTTTAGCAATTAATATTAGAGTGTGTTTAATCTATTATGAAAAGAGTGTAATCAATTATTTCATCGAGAACTCTAAAAACATTAAAATGGTTCTTTGGTTTAATTAATTATTATTGAGATAATAGATTATCCTATTATGAACCTTATCAAGAATAATTTAATAGATTATGTAAGAACATAATTGATTATTTTGCTCTGCAAAATCTTTTGACATATTTTTTTCTTCTTTGAAAAAACACTTTTAAACTACTATATGATGATCTTGAGAATACCTTTGTGTGAGAGATTCAAAAAATAGTTACACAGAAAACTAAAACAATTTAAACACATTTAAGACTAACAATACCCTCCTTTACTACTTCCACCAACATTATATAATTCGCTTATGTTGTTGACAATGCCATTGTCGATTGGAGAATAGCTTTCCAACTAACCAAAGACTTACTAATAGTGAAAGCATAACTAGTAATGAATAGTCTAACTTCTATATCTACTTCAAAGTTTGAGTCTGAGTAACATACTATATTACATTATGAGTCACCCTTAAAAATAATGTCAATGTCTTTCGTCTCCTTTAGATGTCTCAAGATCTTTTATGTGCTCCTTCCTAAGCCTGCTCACATATTTACTTAAGAATTGACTACTTGTGCTAGGTCAATCTAGTACATACCATGACTTATATATTAGACTTTCCATTACACTTGCATAACAACATGTATTCCTTTTCCTCATCAATGTGAGCATTATTAAGCTCAGAAAGATGTATAAACATTGTCAAAGGTATGCTTAGGACTTTAGCAAGTTCCATCCCAAAACATATTAGAACATTTTTTATGTATTTCCTTTAACACAAAAAGAGCTTCTCCTAGGCTTGAATTCACTGTTGATAAATGACTTTAACCATCTAACATCTATCCCATATTAATATGTTATCAACATGTCATCTACATGCAACAACAGATAGGCAAGCTCACTCTTTTCACCTTCTTATGATAGTCACGTATACCATTAAACTTATATCTTTTAGGATAACACCTTTTTCATTTAGACCTTTGTACACCGTTTTGATGAATAGATGATTGTTGTAGTATATCTTCTAGATGCTCTAGTGCATCTCCTATAGACTCTTAAGTTCTATTAGACCCTTCTTTCGAAAAGAACTCCATTTATTCACACACTTTTGACTCTCTTACCATACTATTTGTCATTATAAAAAATGCGTCTCTAATGACAATCACCCTTCCTTCATAAGGTTACCAAATCCTATCTTGTATCCCACAAACACCTACTTCCTAGACATTGTGTAGAAAACAAAAGAAACACAAGTATGAAGGGTTGAATTGTATTTCAAAATATTTGTAAAACTTTTTTGTAAATTATCGTCTAATGCTAGAAGGTCAGACGATAGGTTGTATGATAAATGATCTGTCCTAGATTTTCTAAGGACTTTTTCAAAAATACTCTCCTTATTTAATTAGTACAAATAGAATAACATGTAATGTAAAAGATTAAGGAACGATTACTCAATATTTTTATACTAGTTCATTTGGTAACACAAACTACATCTAGTTCTTAACCTATTAGTCAAGTTTCACTAGGCAAACTACTATTACGAAGTATAATCGAGTATTCAACCACTTTTGTCTAACCATGTACGAGTATTCTTTTGGATTGCAGTCACTCCTGGTTGACCTCGTATGAGTATTATTTCATACTGTAATCACTCTTGACTCACCTCATACAATTATTCTTTTGGATCCCAACTGCTCCTGGCTAACCTTTCCAAGTTGATGGAAACCATCCAACTTCAAAATCTTTAGTTAAAAGGATAGAAGAAGATGAACCTTATTGAATAAGATTGTACACTTGTAAAGCATAATACTAGGATTTCCTTCCTTCTTCTTAGTCTTGCACACATTGTGTAGGTGTAGTTTCTCTTATATTCTTTTTAGAGATATAAGTGGGCTTCTTTCAGACCTCAATTAGACCTTGATTAGGGCTAAAGAATTGAATTGCTTAAATGATTTTTTCTTGTTCTCTTGGGTCATAAATGAGAGTAATCTTCTCCTTATTATCTCCAAGGAACCTTTCATGGGAGAGGAAAATATGAGCTTCTTTTGAAACTTGGAAAGTTTAAGAATTTTTTGTCTTTTGTTGCTTGTGGAGAAGGGTGTTTTTACATTAGTTGGCATCAGAGCTAGGTGGAAGGTCTTCAAGAGATAAGTCATCCTTTCTTTCTTTTTTGTCTTGTTCATATTTTCTATGAGTTTAGGTTGGTTTACTTTCATTATATGTTCTATGCCTAAGTTTGTTTGTTTCAATTTTCTTGAATCAATTACATGTTTATAAGAAACATTATATCATGTTTTGCTTATTTCTTTTGACACATTTTGGCTCGGTTCTAATCTCTTCTTACTTCAAAACTCTTTAAGCTCCTCCAATTGCATGAACTTGGTGGCTCTCTGCCTCAATTCATCAATGTTTAACACAATTTTCTTGCACAAATTATCTCAGAATGATCTTAGTTTGAGTGAGCTAATGTGGTGCTTCACAACTTCTAGGTTGAGATTCTGGATGCTGAGCACCACCTTCCCAAACTGTTCCATAAAAATGTGGAGTGATCTGGTATTCTCCTGCATCATGTTAATAAGGGTTATCAAGGTGAGATGACATGGTTAGCTGGTGGCGAATTATGTTCCAAACCTCGTAACCAAAGTATCAAAGCAATTAATTAAGTGAGGTTGGAGTGGAGTGAATCGGCTTAACATAACTCCTCTTAGAGAGGATGGAAACACTATACAAAGGATTACATCATTAAACGTATATAGGCTGACCTGAGTGACATATATATCGGCGTGTTCATTGGGGTCTGAGGTACTATCACATTTTTCAAGAGTTGGGCTTTTCCAATTTGACAGAAGGATTGTTTCAATGATTCCCTGCGTAAAGGGGTTTTCAATGGGTTGACACGCTAAAGGTGTAAGTGTAAGTGGAAACATTATGAAAGTTGTCGGCTTCTTCAGTTTTGAGAGAGGTGCCTAGGTTGGAGCCTAGAGGATCTCTATGCTCAAGATCAAGGTGTAAGGGTATTATTCCACTACCTTCTACCTTCTATATCATCAAGGCATTCTCTATTACGAGGGCTTCAATCTCTTCAATGTTCTTCCTCTAACTCTTTTCTTAATTCCATCATCAATTCCATATGGTTGATGTGATTATCTTAGGTTTTCTCAAGCGCGTCTTTCACTCATCATTCTGCATGTGGTTACCACATGGTTCTTAAATATGGTTTTCTCCAACACCATGATGGGTTTCAAAATGTTCCTACAAAGTTGGGATAATCCTACAAAATTACTCATCGCTTGTACGACGCTCTTCTGTCCTCTCTCTTTAAGATCTCAATTTAGGTATCTGGGTCTCGGCCTCTTAGTCTTAGTCTTTAGGTTTCGATCTCTGAGTATGATACATGCAATGATACTTCGACACTCAAGTAAGTATTTTATCAGAGTATAATGACTAATATTCAGATTGGGTTGAACTTTAGTTTACCTTAAAATACTCACATATTTATATTAATTTTTATAGGTCTATACCTGTATAGATTTATGTGAAAAACCCAAATATCCCTTAGTTACAATTTTAAGATTATTTAGATGTAATATCCTTATTATCAAGTTTGGTTAATTATTTGGAGATATGTATAATCTTTAAGTGTGTCAAGAATATATTATTATTAGAAAATACTCATTTAGATATTATTATCGAAATCTAGTTTCACCTACTAAGATTTGTTTGGGCTTTATATTATATTATATAATATAATATATACTTTTTTAAAAATTAAAAAGTAATGCATTGCTTTGACTAAAATAACTAATTTTTATCACAATAAAATGTTTTTTAAAATCTTTATTTTAACTCAAAATGACCTATACAATATTTTTATTTTATTAAAAACTAATTATGAGAATACTATTTTTATGGATTTTTTTTATTTGGTTAAATATAGTTTTTGAATTTCAGTGATAAAGTAAAAAAAATTCGTTTACCTAGCTCCTTCTTAGTGTTTTTAGAAACCTATTTTTTCAAATAACTCTACAATATTTTTCAAAGAAGATTGGTTTATAAAACGTTATGAATATAGGATCAAACAAAATTTTTAGTAAAATTAGAAAATAATATGTCGAACATAGTCGAAGTTAAAGATATTTGCTAAAAAGAAATAAGAAAATAAAAGATATTGTTATATTCAGAAATGAATATATTTTTCATCAATCATATTATTATTTTATAGTGTTACAATAAAATCTAACCAATCCTTTTTTAAATTAACAACTTATCTGTAAATTAATTTTTTTTAAAAAAATAGCAGTTCATATCTAAATATTATATTTTTAAATCTTAATATTTATTTTCTAAAAGAATAAATAAATAAGAAGTTTTATTTAATTAGTTTTGTGATGCCTTTCCAAATCAGAAATAATTTCACTTTTCGATGAGATTTTTTTATTGATAAGTTAATATCAAATTTAATACTCATTAATAATATATTTGATAAAATCAATAAGGTAACTAACTAATTCTTTATTTAATTATTTTACGAGTTAGTTTAACTAATATCAAAGAATTTTGTAAGCATTTTAAGCATTTTATTTTAAAACTTTCTAACTTATAAATGATAAATTGCCATTAACTTCTAGTTTGAATTTTATTTAATTTTTATTACTATTTTCTATATTTTAATATATTTTAGTATTATTTGTAGTTTCTTTTTACTTATTTTTATTTCAATTTTATAAAACAACTAATTATTGAATCATTTTTCATATTTATTAAATTAATTTTTTAAAATTTTATGTAGATTAAATTAAAAAATTAATATTAAATTAAAGTAACTAATGTTTCATTCTATAGTGTTATATAAAAATTATAGTAAAAATTACAAAAAAATAATGTAGTAATAATTTAAATTAAAAGGTAAAAAAATTTAAAATTAATTCATACTCAATTACATAAAATCATCCAAATAAATTATTTATTCAAATAAAAAAGCATATATAACAGTTAAAAAATGAATAAATATATTAAAAAAATTCATATAAGAACTTAATTATTTTTTTTAAATTAAATTATAATTATGTAATAATATATTTTTGTCTAAAAGGACGCAACTTTCATTTACATCATAGAAATTATATAGTTTCATCTTTTATAACATTTTATCATTACTAAATACTTATTAATTAATTTATCAAACAATTCTAAGCTAAATTATCCACTCAAAACGTGTAAACTATTAATTTATCAAAAGATAACTTATCAACTAGTCTTAAAAAAACCATTAACTCTTCCCAATTTCATATACTTTGTAGTTTATTCTCTAAGAATTTAATGCTAATAAAAACTTAGAAACGAATAAAATTAAGTTTATGCTGGAGCGCTTATAGTATTTATTTATTTATTTATTATCATTAATATCTAGTTGCTGTTACTATTTTAAAGTAAATATTATACAATATTCATCATTATTGCATTATTGTAAATTTGCAATCATACTATAAACAATATATACCATAATAGTTATTTTATTAATTTATTCAGTTGTTAGATATGCACAATTAAAAAGTTTTCTTTTCGAAGTTTAAATTAAAAATATTTTTGAATTCAATCAAACAAAGTTATATACATTACAGATATTTAGATATCTAATATACTGCATTAATATATGAAATTCCTAAAAACTAACAATATAATTATTAATTGTTATTATTATTATTAAAAAAACGTATCAAATCCTTCAATAAACCACTTTCAGAAATATGCAACTTATTCAAAGTGTCATCTTTCAGATTAAATATACCAAGATTCAAATTAAATCCAGAATGAATATTATGATAAGATGGTCACCTATTAATTTTTTTATTGTATTTATCTAAAATTGTGTGAGAATTAAGAAAAAGCAAAAACAAATAACCTGCGCATGGAACAAAGAAAAGGTAGAGTCTAGTGCCCAAGTTTAGCTTCTTTGATCTCATACGTGTCAAAGAAATATTCAACGAAATTTATTGAGAGTTTGATAATACAAATCGAACGTCATACATCATAAGGTCCAAAGTTCATTTATGAGCTTAAAACCATTAAAAGTTGTACGTATATCTTTTCAATAAAAATGAATAAATAAATAAATAGGAGAATAAATACAAAAAAACATTATACGCCATTATGACCATTATTAATTCTTGTGATAATAATATTACCCAAAAATTGAAAGAGGGTGAATAAATGATTTAAATTAAGAAATTACCGGATTAAGGCACAACTACTACTATTCTATGCATTAAATGCTCCCATTACTTTACATGCCACCCTTTTCTTGAATTCTCTTCCCACTCCTCCACTACCCATTAATTAATACCCCTCCACATTAAATGAAACAATTAATTAAAATTTAATCAAATTCATTTTAAAATTCAAAACCACGATACTACCAAAGCCAGAAAACTGAATTTAATACCATTTATTTTAATTTAATTTAATTCATTAAGGATTTTTTTTTTGTCTTTTAATTTTACTGTGACGTACCATCACCCAAGCTTTATTGGCATATATAAATCTCTCACAGTCCCACAAATGAAGGAACTCACACACACCCCTCTGGTTTCTTCTCTGTTTTTCTTTCCTTCTATCTTCTTTCTCTCTCTCTAAAAATCCTCCGTGAGAACGCTCAGCAATGGCCGCTGAAGTTAGCTCTCTGATTCGGGTCATGGGTGGTGGCTACAAGGAGGAGCAGCATCGAACCGTCGGAAACGAATCACACGGTGAGAAATCAACGGCTCTGATTACCCGCGACCTTCTTGGTGGGTCCTCAATTGAATCCCAGGAATTGGACCTGGATTTGCAGGTTCCTTCTGGCTGGGAAAAACGCCTTGACCTTCAGGTTTGTTCAGATTTTTCTGGGTTTTTTTTTCCGAAAATATCATAATAAAAATGAAAAAAAAAATTAAACCTTTTTCTTTCGCTGGACAAAGTCATGGTTCCTGGAATCGAAAATTCTTTTGGGTCGTGTCTCGATTTTCAATGAGAAAAGTAACGGCGGAATGAAATCGCTGTGTTCTGTTTGTGTTTTCCCTGTTTCTCCTTTTTCAGATTTTTGCTTTGTTTGTTCTGAAACTCGTGCTGGATAATTCTTTCACTGGGAGGCTTTATTTTTCTTCTTTAATTCTTTTTCATGATTTTGATTTGGTTATTATTTATTAACAGAATGTATTTATGCCTTCATTGTTGTGCTTCGATTTGGAACTTTTACTATTTGCTTTCATGGTTTGCCAGGATAAACAAAAGAGTATTATTTTTAGAAGAAAAGGTTAAAATTCAATACTTTTCAGTCGGTGATTTTTTATTATTTTTCTCTTTTGTGGTATTGTTAAACTTTTGCCTTTTAATGTATCATCAGGTTTTTGTATTTATTTCTCATAAAGCTTATAGGATTCATATTTCTGGTATCCCAGCTTTATTATCCTTGAAATCTTTTCTGAACCCTCCCCATAGATTCATTCACACCCTTCATAACAAATTTCATTCTTTTTGCAACTCTTTTGATTTGTTTGCTAGTATCTTGTATTAATCAATTCATATAACCCATGTGAATTTTTTTAATTAGTGATCTCATAATTGTTTGATAAGTATGAAAATCAAAATCACTTTTTAAAGTGGTTGTGATTGTGTGATTAAACTTTGAATGGTTGGTGAAATTGTTTGTGGATGCAGTCAGGGAAAGTGTATCTTCAGAAGTGCAACACTTCCACACTAGGGTCTCCACCAGTATCTGATCACAGACTCAATGCAAAGCCAGCAGGGCCAAAGCTTCAGGACCTAAATTTCCCATCTTCATCATCATCATCCAATGTGCTATTGAACCTGTTTGATGAATCAAGCTTGGACTTGAAACTTGTTTCATCCTCATTGCCCTCAAGCAACTACCAGAGTGTGTGCACCCTTGACAAGGTTAAGTCTGCACTAGAGAGGGCAGAGAAAGAGCCTATTATCAAGAAACGCACTTCATTTTTGAAGCCAACATTCTCAGCATCATCACCCTCATATTCTTCATCCTCTTCTTCGTTCAGGGATAACACTCAGGAGGAAGAGAGTGAAATGGCTTCTTCTCCTATGGCTGCAGGGTGCCCTGGTTGTCTGTCATATGTGATGATCATGAAGAACAATCCTAAGTGTCCTAGGTGCAACTCTCTTGTTCCTATTCCATCCATGAAAAAACCTAGGATTGATCTCAATATATCAATCTAAGTGGTTGGTTTAGGGTAATTGGTGAAAAATTGTCTCCATTTTCAATATAATTTGTTATTTTTTTTCAAGGGTTTTGTAAATGGAATGATAGATGATGATAAATTTAGGTTCTTTAAGGATAGGATTATTTGTTTAGTGATATTGGCCAGGGGTTATGAATGTATATGGAAAAGGTCCTGCTGTCTTACTAGGAAAGTTAATAGAAAATTCTCCAATTTCTGACACTTTTTGCCTCTTTTTCTTTGCAAGTAATATTGTTATTGAATCCTTATCTCCAGTTCCCCCTATTTTTTTATTTTTACAAATATGCCTTGGTTTATTAAATTAATTAATGACGTTTGCTAATTGAATGAATTCATTTATGTGTGCTAAATGTGGATAGTTGGATTCAAAGCTACCATTATTATCATTTATATTATGATATACATTAGGTTTTTTTTTTTAATTATTTCTTAATGCTATTGGTCATTTTCTCTGGCTGTAAATAATGACGTTAAAGTGTTGAAATGTGCTTTGAATAACGAGTACAACTTTTCCTCGTTTGTTACTAGTTACTATAAGTTATTATAATGAAACGATAGGCCTGGTCATCAGACTATGAGATACCAGTTAAATGTTTAACTGGGAATTAAATATTTTCATTCATTGAAGCATGATTTTTTTGGTATATTAATCTGAAAGAGTTGAATGTTATTTAAAGTATTTATTTGTCAGTTAAATAACATTTAATTTTGTATTTAATATTTTCATTCATTGAAGCGTGATTTTTTGGTATATTAATCTGAAAGAGTTAAATGTTATTTAAAGTATTTATTGATCAGTTAAATAACATTTAAAATTGTATTAAATATTTTCATTCATTGAAGCATGATTTTTTCGTATATTAAATCTGAAAGAGTTGAATGTTATTTAAACTATTTATTTTACAAAGGAATATTTTTAAAACATTAAAGACTATTTAATATTTTTAATTATTTGCTAATTTCTTAAGAAATAATTATATTCTTTTTTTAAATTAATAACAAGTGCATTGCTTAAATGATATATTATTTTTTTCCTTTTAGTACAGAAAGATATTTTTGATGTTTTTGATATGCATGTCAACAGTTACTCTGAATTTACTGGAAAAATCTGAAATGTTATTATTTAGTAACTTTTTACAAAAACAAAAAAAATGACAAATTTATAACTTAGCGGTGGACCCAATCATTAATAAAGCTAAAATGTCAGAATGTGAAGAGTTTGTGTAATCTTGTGTGGCACACTTAGCTGGTACAATTTTTTTTTTTTATGTAGATATTTATTTGATTTTATTATATATTTATTTGTATTTTTTTTTTCATCTCACTAAGTAAAATATAACTATTTTGAATATTTAATTCGTCTCAAAAGATTTCCTATTTTTATAAAATAAGTACATTGAGGATTTTTCTACAACTGTTCATATTTATCAGTTTCTGACATGAAACATTTAAATAAATTCATAAATACACTCTAAATATTATACTAATTTTTAATAGTAATGTAGAATTAGTATTTATACCTTAAAAGATAACAATGAGATGGAAACCACCGTATTAATTGACATTGAGATTGAAAGAACATGATACAAAAATATTTGTTTTCTAAAGTAAAAACCACGGTAAAATGAAAGTAATACATTTTTGTTCTTTATTTAATCACCTGAAAAATGTAATGAATAATCTCACATCATATGATATATTAATATATTGAAAGATATATTTGAATAAATTAAAACCCACCACAATTAATTGTATAACTTAACCTAAGCATTATATTATATATTAGTATATATTATATTTAACATGACGACCATGTCATTGTTCACTTAACCTGAGAATATCAACTGCATAGGTGATAAAATTCAAGTTTCAATTAATTAGTTGTACTAAAAATCTTGGAACCATGAATTTGATTCTGGAAAAATAAGTGCAATAAATAGCTCCTTAAATGGCATTGATTGGGTGCAGATGGTTAATAACTTCTTTGAAAATGTTGATGGTCAAATTTTATTTTTAATGTTTAAATTAGTGAAACAATCTTTTGACAATTGATTTCATAAAAAGAATCCATTTCTATTAAATTGATAGTTTAGAAATCTTTCGATAAATTAAGTATATATAAATATATTTTACCAAAATAATTATAAATTCTCTTACTTATCTTATAGGATAAGTATTAAAAAAATATTATTGTTCAAAGGAATTATTTCTCAATATTTTTATTAAATATTATCAATGTTCATAATAAATTCTAATTAACGTACATTATTACTCAGTTGTAAAAAGTAACACCAAAAACTTCCCTGAAATAAAGTTAAAAACTTCACATTTTTTTAAATGTTTAACTTTCTTTGGTCAAACTCTTAACGTTTCTTAAATTCAATGAAACTGGACACAAAGTTCAAAAATAAGATTTTAAGTTAGCCCTTTTTTCTCTCTCTACACATAATCAAAATCAAAATAAATATCTCACTGAAAATCAAATAATTTTTTCATAAAAATTATCCATTAGTAAAATTAATAAAAACTCTATACCGGAACTATGACAAAAAAAATTCATAACACATTTGATAATTCAATCTCTCTCCTACATATTATGCAGTTTTATTTACATGTTATAAATTTATTTTATTTTTAGTCTCAATTCAATTAGTTTAAAATCACTTTACATTAATTCCGCTATTAGTATCAAATAGTAAATACTAATTATTTGTTTGGCTAACTTTTAATTTTCTTAAAACTTGGAAATTTCTCCTAAATGTATATGTTACTCACATTTAATATATATATATATTATATATATATATATATATATATATATATATATATATACACACACACACACACACATTAAATATTTATCTTGTAGTTTTGTATTTTATTTATATTTTTATTAAGAAATATTTTATTTAAAGGCTATATATTTATTACTAAAATAATAAGATAAATTTGAGTCTTAGACCTTAAATATTAATAATTTTGACACGCAGTAACTTCTATTTAGGGTTAATTTTCATACCAAATTAAACAAATATATCTTTCTCATTTAATTAGTTATTTAATACAAGAAGATTTTTAGTTTTTACTTAATATTTAATTTTATTTAATTAACATTAATTACAAGTAGATTTTTACAGATCATCAAATAAATGATATTCTACTGTTTTAAAAGTAAAATAACCCTTAAATATTTTGAAGAAATTATGTTTCATACTTATCTGTTAATTTGCTATTGATTACTCTAACAGTCAACAAGACAGTCTTTATATTTTTTTTAACAAGCCAAAAATAAATAAAATTAAATGGAATACTTTAGGGGTATCCCCATTTACAAAATAAAATTAAATGGGACAGTCTATATGATATCAAATGTCAACAAACAGTTAAATTTTTCGAAATTTTGAAGGAAGAATTTTAAAATTTAAAAATAGTTGAAATATAAATCATTTTAATTTAATTTTTTAAATGAATTATTTTATATACGTTACTTTTTATTATATCTTTTTGTATTTATTAATGAAAACAAATTCTCCTACGCATACGTTATAATAATTTTTAAAATAGAAGATATTATTAAAGCTATAAAATATATGTTCAAAAAAATAATCATAAAAAGAAATTAGTTTTGTAATTTTATTGTGAGTAGTTCTTTTATTGTAGATATTTAATTGAGTTAAAAAAACAATTATATAAAATAATAAGAATTTGTATATAAAAAATAGTTATTAGAAAAATATTTTTATTAACAATATAGATTTCAAAATTAAAATGTTAATATCAATTATTAGTTAGTTTTAAATATTTAATGTAAAAAAGATATAAATGCAAGTTAAAAGACAGTATAAAAAGTTTAAATCTTAGTTTACAATTTTTAGTAATTAAATTCTGTAATACATTTCTATAAAAATTAAAAGTTTTTTATTTGATTAATATTTTTTTTCTATGAAGTGCTTTAAATTGTCTATAAAAATTAATTATGTCTAATTTTTTATTTAAACATCTAATACACACACATAGATATAAGATAGAATTTGAAAATATACATATAGTATATGCACTAAAATTTGAATAACATTTAAAAGAAATTACTCAAACTTTTCACTCCAGCCTAGTAGTTGAGTTGTTGGTTTCTACTTAACTATATAACTGAGAGCCAAGTTTATGTATCTGTATTAAAGGCTAAAATGAAATTCAGATTAATTTTTCCAAGGACTAAAATATATTTATATTTTATTCTCAAAACAGATAAAAGAGTATATTTTTTAAAAACTAAAAAAAAATTCAAAAGATTTAGAAGATGGAAAACATAGTAATTTACCATGTAAGTCATTCATTTATTTAAATATTTGACCATACTAAGGATAATGTTTTGGATACTAATTCGTGAATTTTGTTCCTAGTAAACCTATTTCATTTTTTTTTTTTCAAATGATGTCGATATTATTTATCAAAATAAATTTAACTCAGGTTTATATTGAGGATTCAGTTTCCAAATAGTCAAATTTACAACGTTTAATAACGTTAATGTAGAAAAACTGGTTAGAATTTAGTTTCTGAAAAAAGCTTATGAATTCTGGTCAGACGATACTTTTTTTTCTAAATTTTTGTATCCTTTTTATTAATTTTTGAAAAAAAAAATCATTTAAAAAAACTTATCAAAATTCGGATTCTTGAAAGCCAAATTCTAAGTGAGTTTCTAACGTTTCAATGACATTATTTATACCTAGGAATTCGGCTTCTTGGATAGTGAATTATGAATGGGTATCCGACATTTTTCTAAAATTGGAAATTCAAATTTTGGTCGATTTTTCAACACTGATAATGCTATTTCACATTACAAATTCAGTTATTTGAGGACCAAATTCACAAGTGAATATTAAATAGGTCTATCATGGTAAATAATGTTGACACATGCTTATTTTCCAAAGTTTTTTTAAAATGAGTTTATTGTGAAAAAATGACTAATTTGCATACTTTTATTGTGAAAAAAACCATGCGGGCTTATTAGAAATGAAAGAAAGAGAGGGAATTACATAGCAGCAGTGCCATGTACATAGTTCACCGTCCAAAATTTTAGCACTAATTTGCAAATTTATCAAGTTGTCACCCAATTTACCAATGCCCCATTTTAATAATGAAGTCCTAATTCCAATTATAACTTCATTTTTTTCAAAATTAGTTATTTTAATAATATATTATTTTATTTTTTTTAATAAAATGATTATTTATAAATATAAGATACAATAATTTATGTTATTGATTAAAATTTGCAATTTATATTCGTTAATTATAACAATTTATTTTCAAAAATAATTTTTAGATATTTTATTCTTTTTTTAAGGTGTACTCAATTGTTTTTAAGATGATAATTTTTGAATAATTGTACTTTTAATTTGGGTCTAAATTGATTCTATAGTTGAAATAATTGTTTATATAGATTATGAAAGTTATATATATATATATATATATATATATATATATATATATATATATATATTT
>Ga0209489_100806_pt1 | contig 62376 bp, 28 predicted proteins | sample SiratrowhiteBW_FD_187527 | JGI IMG/M metagenome (GOLD analysis project Ga0209489, IMG submission 187527) | Root nodule microbial communities of legume samples collected from California, USA - Siratro white BW (SPAdes) (version 2) | ecosystem: Host-associated > Plants > Roots > Nodule | place... | reverse complement strand
ACTTGGGCAAAAAAAGAAGTAACTTGGACAAAAATAAACAAAGTGACTTAGACAAATCTTTTTTGTCGATAACCTCAGACCAATCAATCGAATATTGATGAATATGTAATCGATCGAACACTACTTCTTTCCAGGCGATCGGAAAAGAAAGAAATAGTGAATTTATTTAAGATAATTATGTACTTACAAAATACCGTTTCAATTCATCCTATTTCATCCTATCGAGGATGTGATATGGTTTCAAAGAGTGAACTGGACAGTTCCAATAAGATTTCATTTTTCAACAAAAATCCATTTTGCATAAATCCATAACATTTTCGAAGTGGCCGTTTCCATCAATCTAGGAATCATCACACAAGTTGGTGCATTTGTAATCAACCTTTTCTTTTTCCTAACGAACAAAAAATAAAACCTCGGTGTAATGCTTCTCTCTTATTCTTTTAGCTTGTTTGTTTCTGGGTGAACAAAAAATTATAATCAATAATATTCACGGCATTGATTATACCGTAAGTATTTTAGTATATTTATGTATAATTAATCACTTTAAAAATATAATTAATTATATTTTAATATAATTTATTATTATTATTTATTATGTTTTTATTGCAGTGAAATAAAAAACAAAAATAATATACATATATATAATAAAATAAAATAAAATATATTTATTAATTTTGATTTTTGTAAATTAATTAATTTTAATAAAAAAATTTATTTTTAAATGAAACTCTTTTTCTTTATTACAAATTAATAATAATTTTTTTTATTTTAGGGTAAACTTTTCTTAACTTTAGTTTATATTTTGAAAATTATTTGTATATCAATTCGCTTTCAAAAAATGATTTTACAGATTATTTTTTTATATATAAAGATTTTTTTATATAATATCAATCAAATCAAATCAACTACAAGTTTTCTATTAATTATCTTTTATTCTTAAGTTATATTTTCATTTTCTTTTTAATTCTTTCATTTCTTTTCCAGTCCTCATTCAATCTAAACAAAAACATTAAATGCAAGTACTTTTATATTATATTTATTGTTTATTTTAAATAATTAATTTGAGTGCTAGATATTTGTTAAATGTTAAATTTTGTAATAATCTTAAATTTGAGTCGATTTAATCTTATTTGACTTAAGATAGAATTAATTTGATCCGACCACAATATCACCCTCCTTAAAACAAGATAAATTTAATTTAACATATTTACTCAGTATACTACTCTTACTGTTATATATACTTAAGAAAGAAACAACCAAAATAAAGTATATCTTAATATTATCGTATTAAATAAAACAATATATATTAACTTATAACTATATATAATTTTTTTATAATATTAATTATTATTTTTCATAATAAGTATTATTCTAATAAAGGGACTTGGAAGTATTTATGTTTATTCCTTCCTTGTGTTAATAGTTTTTAATTATAGTTGGCTATCTCTCTCATAAATATAATTAAATATAAATTAGGGTCTATAATCCCTTATTTTATTCTATATATTAAATTTATTCATCACATTGTTTATTATGTTAATTTTGTTATTTAAAAGAAGTAATAATTTATATGAAGCCTACTTAATAATAGTTTAAATTTATTATATTTTAACATTAAATAAGTTTGCTTAATTACAAAAGACATTAACCATGGTTTTTGAAATATATATGTAATTCTCTCTTGAAAATAATTTTAGATTATTTTTAATGAACAATCAAAGAAATGATCAATGGATCAAAATAATTTTTATAAGATCATAACTCTTAATTTTGAACAATAAAATTATCTAGCAGATCATAATAGGATTATATGATACACAACCTTCTAATCTTGAATATCTGACTAGTTAGAAAGATTGAAACAAGGTTTATCAGTACACGCCTCTTTAAAATTGCTATAAAATTATTAGATTGTAGACAAATAGTTGTTTTCTTTTGTCATTTTTTATGTATACTTTACTTCTCTTGTGTATATCTTTCTTTAGTTAAAACAAAAATCAAGTTTCTCCTATCCTTGTTTGTTAATATGATCTGTCATTTTTTTTTTTTGTGTATGGATACGTTACTCGATCTAACATCAATTAATATCGTTTTTTTTTGTTATTGTTGCATAAACTCAATGTCAATTATTCTTTACATGTTATATTTATTGATATGTGATAATTGTTTTTGAATGACACTATGGTTATGATATGCTTTTATGAACATAATGTGATATTAAGAGCAAAATATGTCAATTGTTGCAATATGATGTTATGGTTGAGGTTAACACTAAAGCCATAATACAACATTATGGTAATGTGGGTATTTTGGGTGATATGAGTACTACTTCACATTATAATGTTATAGTTAAATTTAGGTTGTAATATGATGGCATGACCAATGTGAATGTTGATAATAAAGTTACTGTAAACAAATATATTTGGCATATATGATAGACTAGATGTCAATTTCTTTTTTAAAGAAAAACCAAATTGATGCGTAGAACACTCTTACAAAATATAAAATATGTAAAGTGGATGTATATATAAAAAATTAATAAGATAACCATATAGTTAAATAAAGGGTTTAAAATCCCTAATTTTGCTTCTAAAAACTAATTTGTTGATAGTGAGTGATACTGAGAGAAGAAAATGTAATAGCAAGAGTTATTTAGGGTTTATAGTAGGAGTTATTAGGGTTATAGTAAGAGTTATTTAGGGTTTATAGTAGGAGCTATTTGTCTAATGGGTGAGGAGAGGGGTAAATCGTCTGCGATCGGTGATATTGATTTTCCAATGTCCATCAGACAAACCCAAGCTCCTCGCCTTCCTCCTCTCCGACTTCAACTCACCGCGACGCCGTTTCGTCAACCCACATAATCTCTGCAAACCCTTCTTCATGCCGTCGTGAACCTTCCACCATCTCCGGTGCGCCACGTCACTCGCGTACACCCTCTGCTCTAGGGTGTCCCAGTTGCAGTCGTAGTCCCTGTAGCAGTGCCAGGGCTTCCACCCCAGGTAGTGAATCGCATACACCTCCGCCGGCTCCGCCCCGAATAGCGCATTCTTCTCCCTCGCCTCTGCACTCGTGTTCGCCCAGAAATTCTTCAGAAGGTTCACCCTCCGCGGCAGCCTGTGCCACCACACCAGCACCTCGTTCAGAAACCCCTGGTCCCCTCCATTGTACGAAACGACGACGTCGCGAAGCCGCATCAGCACGTCGAACGTGCAGTTCGAAGGCTCGATCACCATTATCCCGGAGTTGAACACTGATTGGTCGTTCCCCGTGGCAGATATCTGCGGTAAGCGGAAGAGGATGTCCAGGTTCCGGAGTACGATGATGTCGGAATCGATGAAGATTATTTTGTCATAGTCGGTGAGCTGCCACAGACGGAGCTTGCTGTAGTTGTATTCATTGTAGCTTCCCTTCTCTGCCCTCGGGTTTCGGATCCGGGTTATGATTCGGATTTTCCAACCCGCTTGCGATAGGGCCTGGCGTTTGGGAACGGAGATGGACTTGTCCGCGAGGAGGATTAGGTGACGTTTGGTTCCTGTTTGGATGAGCGTTTGTGCTAGTGTTATTGCGCCGCAAACGTACGCTTCTGAGGAATGCAACACCGTGGCATAGGCTTCGCGCTTCATTCTCACTCTGCTTTCAACGTTTTTCTCACTCTTCGCCAATTCCTTTCTTCCTGCACATTCACAACTTCAATTACCTTCTTTTCTATTATTATTTTTCTCAATAATTATTATTCTTTTAAATCATAACAAGATTCTTTCGTTAGTTCAAATTGATATAATTAATTTTATAGTATATATTTTTTATTAATAGTATACCAAAGACATACTTGTCTAGGTGTATGTATTTTTATTATATTAAAATATTACTTTGAAAAAAAACTAAAATGAATAATTTTGTAAAAAGAATTTTAAAATACTTGAGTAGAGAATTACGAACATTTAACAGTATAAAAAGAATTATGTTCGTTTCTTAATAATTCAACCTTTGTAGTGGTTATTTCTGAATGCAGAGTTTTATTTTTTGATAGAAAGATTGTTGGATTACTAATTTTGTATTTTTATCATATAATAATATACGCACAAACTTTAATGTAATAAAATATAAAACAGACACAGAAAGAAATGATAAAAACTTGAGAAAAGATGTTAAACACAACAATGTAAAATAAAAGAAAAAAAATTACCACAAAGATGTTATAAAATATTGCATGGATGTGAAACTCATCCATCGCTTTTTCGTGATGCGAAATTTAATTGAAAACTATTAACTGGTTTTGTTTATGCTACGAACAAGGGCAAACTAATGCTACTATGGTAAAAAGATAAAGAAAAAAGATTGGGAGAAAAAAGCTAGTTAGTTAAAAATAAGTGAAAATTGAAGTTCCAAAAGTTCAAAGAAAAATAAAAATGAGATGGAAAAAGCTAAAATAGTAGAAACCGATGAAAACTATTACAATATATTCTATTATTTATTTCCTCCACTTTTTACCAAATATATCCCACCTTTTTACATATTTATCCATTTTATTACATCCTCTGAATAAACCAAACAATAATAGGTATGGGTGGAGGCATCAAAATCTAAAAGTTGGTGATTACCTTCACATCGCAAGGATGGAAAAGTGAAGTGGTTGCCCGGTTGGTATGGGTTGTTAAACCACAATTCAAACAAACATGCTTTTACTAATACTTTTGGATAAAGATAATGATGACCAGCACATAAAGAATTAACTATTTGCTCATTCATTGCTCTGCAATTGCTAGGGAGTTTTAAAATTTTACTTATTTTGCGTATGCATTTATTGTTTGTTTGTTCATTTTCATGAAACCTAACTCAGTGGAAATGAAGGCTTTTATGAAACATTTTTGGATGGCATTCTTTTTTGAATGCTACTTTAGATAAAAATAAATGAAAAAGTTCAGTTGAAAATAACATTAGAAATAATGAGATCTTTGGAAAATTCCAACCGAGATATATCATTCATTTTCAACCTTTTTGCACCTCTACACTTCGAAGTCCTTTACCAACTGAGACATGAACAATAACCATTCAATGACTAATATTACTGATTGATATCAAAACATCATTAGTTTTTATTACTGAGTAGATCTCAGGTAATGTTTGTTGTGATTAAGAGAATAATTCCTATTTGTTATAGAAAGATTCAACCTACAATTAATGATCTCTAAGTAGCTTAATTTTAGATAAAGAACACTTAAATGCTTTGAAATAAATGGTCTAAAAGACTAATATAGAATCTTATATTTGGTACTAACAAATCATTTTCTTCATGAATAAGGTCTAAATGAAAAAAAATATAGGTACATGCTCCGTATCAACAACATAACTATAAAATAAAAATGTTTTTTTTGAAAAATCAAGAATTATAAATGCAGTTAAAATATTACAAATAATCAGATCAAAATGACATATATCTTAATTCTCTTTGGAATTCTGATGCAACCCAGTCCAACATAAAAACATACCCTTTGTTCATATGGGGCCGTTACGTGAGGTTTAAAGATACACAGATGGTCTGTCATGAACTCATGAAAAATGGCACAATAAGAAAAATCCGTTATGATGAACAGTAGGTTATAGTTGAAAACAATTAACCAATATGTTAAAAATATAATCAGTCATAGTCAGTGGCTCCCTTGTGCAGTGTTTCCTAATTTTAAGCAGAAAAGGTCCTAGGTTCAATGTTTTTTTTTTTTTTTTTGGTATAAAAATTATGTATTTGTTTTTCTACATTTAATAACAGATAAATCTTAAAAGAATTATATAAACAAGTAAATTATGACTTCACTTTTTGTTTTCTTATTATGTATAATATAAGTAAGTCACGAAAACACGTACGATTATAAAAGTTATGTTTCAAAAGCAGAGGGTTGAAGTGGAAAAACCCATGACAGACAACAACGCTCCTCAAATAAAGTATGATGATTTTTGGTAGCTTCAGGGGTAACGAAATCCGTCACGGTTTTCTTAACCATATGATTGAAGCTTTTGACATGAAGGAAATAAATGCCTTTGTAGATGATAAACTTGAGAAGGGAGAAGAAATATATGGCAGTCATTTCGTTGATCACATTCTCACCACACTATAAGCTTCTTCTAATTGGTGTTTAGAAAAAGTGCCGAAGATACTAGAATGTAAAGAGAAATATGAACGGATTGTAATCACTGTTTTCTAAAACCAATAATTAAAAAAATAAATCTTAGATAAAGACATTTTCACTAAATAAAAAAAAAACTTAGAGTTGTTCATCAGAATAAAACCTCTTCTTTTTAGAAGTGTGCTTCTAAATACTACTTGTCCATCTCAGTGATGTTTTAAAAAATTATCCATTCAAAAAATTTGGGAAAAAATTACATCACTTTCACAAAAAAACCTAGGTTCAGCATGCTTGCGAACGTTTTAGTTGTTTTTAATAGATGTACTTATTTATTTGGCTGTGTTAAGGAAAAATATATGGTGTGTATATGTAATATATAGGAGATATATTTATATATACCTTGTTCCCAGAGAGGCAAGGCCAACTTGCAGGACCCAACGGGCAATGAAACCTTGTGTTCTAACTTGTTGATGTCAACTTCATAGTACCACCATTCAGCTTCCCGCTTAACCAAGTTGTCGCATGGAAACAGTTCCATCATTGGTCTACACTTGCTCCAAAAAACTACTCTTGTCTTCCCTCTCCAATCCCTCTTCCCATTCTTTGTGGCTAAATTCGCAACTATAAGATGAACTTGCAACAGAAAAACGTCCCTATTCCACCCTTTTTCGGGATACCTGCATGGCAGCTTGGCAACGATCATGTCCATGCTTCCATATTCTGCATACTCCGGCATAGGTATCTCCGGACATGATGGCACATCATTCTCTTCTTCCTCGTCTATCCATTCAGGAAACAAGTCTGTCCAGTTCAAAAACTGTGATACCCTCTGGAAATAAACTGTCGTTGTTTCCCCATGCGTCCTCCATTCACTCACAATGTTTTCTTCCATGTTCACCATTCCTATCCTCGTTCCTTTCCCCATCTCGCCAAAAAAGCTTGGTACTACATTGATTGCTCTCTTTTTCTTTTCCCCGTGTAGGTTTGCTTGAGGTTCTTCCAATACTGCTTTCATTTTGAAGCTTTTTTCTGCCTACAAATTTTGAAGATCGTGCTTCATATGCATATCAACTGAAGTTTGAATTCAGCTTACACGAACAACAGAAAGAAAAAAATGATATGCCACTAAAGTAGGCTCACCTTCTTGTGATGACATTCGCCGAAGGAGCATCTCACAAGGGAGCCTGCATTCTCGAAATAGTCAGAAGATGGATGGGGAAGAATGGTGGCATAAACAAGCAGAAAGACAGTGAGGAAAACAAAATTGATTATGGTAATCAAAGCTTTAGATGGCATCGTCTTCGGCATCTTTTGAACACTCAAACCTTGCATCCCGTTAGTAGTATTATCAGCGATGCTCGAGTTAGGAGAACTAGACTACATATTTAAATGAAGTCCCCACTAATCAAATTAGGTGTGAATTACGTAGTAGTTACATGTAGTGAAGAGAATAAGGAGTAAGGATTGGTAGTAGTAGTTGCAGTAGCAGTTAGAAAATAAGAATAAAGCTCAAATCGAGGTAGCCCATTTACGTAGCTCCGACTGTGATTTCCTTGCTTTGATATTTCCTTTCGAATGAGACAAATGAATCGGAACAAAACGGATTTACTTATATCACAGCCAATGGTCAACTAAATTTCTAGGCAGCAAAATTTGAAATTACCCATATACCATTGGGTATCAGTAGCTAAAATCAGTGAAGAACCACAGGGGTAGAGAAGTAAATTCCTCAAGTCCATTAGCACTGGAAAATACTCAACTGTCAACGTGCAAGGACAATGCTCGCCAACTAAATGGTTGATGCGTCACTCTCGCGCATGCAAAGAGAGATTGCTATTATTTGTTTCTCAATTGCGAGTCTCCACCAATTCTTTATAGTTTATAATATATCAAACGAAAAAACTTTTAGCTTGTTCAAAATTGATATAAAAAATGTTTGCAGGTTGTGCGTCCGCGCATCATAAATCACCAAAAATGATTCCTGGAGAAGTTTTGCGGCTACATCCCAATAGCTGTTAATCTATCACATTTATGTCCCCACATCCAAGAATTATCGGATCAAAGAAAAGTGACGCCAATACATGTGAGACCAATGGGATGCTCCCTATTTCAATCATACAATGAAATGAAGAGCGGCAATGGGTCAACCACACTCTCTTCAGGTGGTGAACCAATCCCATTATGAACCCTGCTTGAAATGTGATGAATCTTGTTAGTCCTCCTCCTTAATGTCCACCCAAAAAAATTCTACATCTCTTCTCATATCCAAAAACAGATCGGATATAAAATGTAAGTGAATACCATTTTCTTCCCTGAACTAATAATAAAAATAGAATTCAATGAAAAGGGTTACAGCTATTTCCGAAACAAATAAATTATCTGTACATGTATGAGTAAGAACACTCCTCACATAGCATGCTCAACTACAGTGGAATGACCTCATAACTGAAATGTACGTTAGCCTTTATGTCCTCTCACATTCACATTTTCCTTACATTACATCCACTAAGAATCTTAATGCAGCATTCGCATCAGAAGGAATTTCTATTGAGAAGACAAGATGGAATAACACAACAACTTGAAGGCAGAGGTCCTGGCATCTCACCAGCTGACTAAATTGCGACAACAATAACATCCAATTTTCTCAAGGAAAACACATGAAATTATGCTTGGCTTAAGTTTGCAACCTGAGAATCATTCGGTGATTTCTTGTATGTGTTGAGAGTGACTTTTTCCTGGGGGAATAAAAATCAAATCCTCCCATCCTGAACTTCTTTCACTCATCTGTATCAAGAGAGAGAGACACTTATCAGAATTCAAACTACTGCCAAGCTTATAAGCTACAGAACTTGTAAGCAGAGGTATCTACCTCCATTTTTTTCAATACATCTTCCAAGCTACCAACCTGTTAATTTATAAAAAAAAAAAAAGAGACACAAACTTCAAACAAATTCACTGTAGCATGCAAGTTATTGTATTATTTAAACAACACAAGATATCTAACAGAATATCAGGATTGGTATTGGCAGACAGGAACCTTGTGGTTACTCAAAACCTCACACAAAAATCTAAATCCAGTTTCTTTACAGAAACACAATTTTCTTCCTTTCCCCTAACCCGTTTTGATGGAAGACAGATTACAAGAGCTTACACATGAACATGCTTCGTCGGTCTGGAAAAGTTCTGTGTCTTCATTTCTTATTTTCAGTAAGAGTTACAAAAATGATAGTTTTGTTTTTACTTTGCTTCCTGCTTTCAAAAGATATATACAAAAATTGGTGAAAACAAATCTTAAATCTATCCCCCTAAAGCTTTCACCATTTCCTATTCAAAATTTTTCCAAGGAATACAGTTAAAAACCATTATTGTAATTATTAATGAAAAAAAAAATATCTTCAATCAAACAATACCTTAGATTGCTATTTTTACATTGAAACCATCCATTGAAAGATGCTTTGTTTACAATAAAGATTGAAAAAGGAATTGGGAAAAAGTAAACCATTTAAAGGGCCAAAACTAATTATTCCATCAGCATAATTGCTTCCTAGCCCATTTCCATTCAAAGTAAAATTTAAATAACACAAACATATCTTACCTTAATCATTTCCTTAAAAGAAATTGATGCCATGATTATCAGGAAAATATAGTACACAACCACTATGATTCGACCAAATATTCAACAAGTTTTCAAGTTGATCATAACGGAAGTTATAAGTTAATATTTATTCAAGAATCAAGGTCAGTCTTGCACAAAACACTTGCAACACAACATTAGAGTTTTGAGGGTTTAACAAAATATGCTACTGCTTGTGATAATTAAAGAGGAAATACTTCATGAATTACTTTCAATTGATACTAACTTTATTCAATAAAATATTAGAAAACAATAAAATAATAATTTATTTTGTGTCAAATGGTTGTATTTTACTATGCACAGTTTAAAAAGATTAAAAAGCTAGCGAGCATTTTGACCAATACATTGCAATTCAAAAGTATAAACATAATACTTTAAAAGATGCTTCCACGTAACAAGAGTAAGGAAGGAGGATACTATACCACTATATGCTGAGAAGCACCATGTACTCTAGATGTCCTGGAAACTTTGGACAGTTCCTGCTCAATATCCTCCTGTCCATTTAACCACAAAATGATAAAATACTATGTAATTATATCTTATGAATAAAAATGCAAATAACTAATGATGCTAGATAATGAATGTGAAATGGCGAGAAGATCAATGAATGAGACAAACCTTAGAGAAATACACAGGGCAGTAACGCTTGTTCTTCTTCTTCACAACCAAAAGTTCAGACTGTAAGCAAGCATTTATGATTATAAGTCAATAACAGTATCAATTTACCACAGAAGCAAGGAATTACTAAAATAATGAAATGGCTTAAAGTTATCAGCCAGTCTCTAATATTTATATGTATTCTACATAACAGTTGCATGCAGTTAGTTAGTTGACAAATATCTCAGGGAGAAAAAGTGAACTGAAGTATACTGATAAATAATGTATAGATGAAAAGACAAGCTAAAAACCATTTTCGTGAGTCCCAACAACAAACCATCTAAAGTTCACAACAAACAGGGAAAGGAGAACACACCTGAAAAACAGGAACTCCATCAAAGCCTCCCTTATTGGCTGGTTTGAGCTGATAAACATGAAATGGAAGTTAAGTTTAGCACAATCTAGGAGCCCTATGGTTCACTGGTTGACTAACATATATGCTACATTTTTATGTATAATTTAGTTTAAATTAATGTCATAGAACTAATTCCCACACTTCAGCTAACGTGATAAAAGCATTTTTTTCGCCTAATATTGTCATTGCCATTGAACTGAAATGGTCATGCAAAAATTGTAGATGCCAACCTCCAAAGCATTTTTTATTTGAACTGGATCAGGCAAGAATCGAAATGCAATGCCTTCTACCTTCAACATGTATACCTGTTGCACAAGAGTAGTCATACATGAAATGAACATGATAAACATTACAATTTTGCAGTCAGAAGCATATCCTCCGTCGTTGATAGTAAAGGTCAAATGTGTACAATAAGATTCATGGTTGCAAAGCTTCTGATAAGTGACACGGGTCATGATATAAATGCTAAAAGTCACATGACCATGTCAACAAAAATTCAAAGGGTAATTTCATTTCGGATTGTCTCACTTATATTGAGCCTCAAAGTTAAATAGGAATTGAACATTTTTAAAAGAATTGTCCGTATCATAACAGATTACTTAATTCCTACGTGGCTTTCAATATGAAAGAAGTCAATCCACATCTCTAGTGAATGTCAAACATGGATAGGTCACTTAAAGTATAGAGGTTCACATTGACAAATAATCAAGTAAGAATCAACGTATTGTTGCCAATATATATTATTTTTGACGACCCAACACAATATATCATACAGTAATAGTAGTAACAGAAAAACATCGAGGCATCGATTTTCAAACAGCATTAACTAAAAGCCAGAGCAGAGTTAAGAAATCCGCATTAACATTTATTTATCGTTTCAGCAAAGCAGCATTACGACGAGAGAGTTGAGAAATTGAAAAGCACCTGGTCGAGAGTAATTGGAACAACCCTAGCCTTACTTCGAAGTTCTCTGCTCCTCGATCGAACCTAAACAGTGAGAAAGGAATTAGGGGAATGCAATTAAGAGGAGAAAAAGAAGAGAAATTAGAAGGAAGAAACCTGAGCGAGGAAGGCTTGGGCGTCCTCCTGGCGAAAGCAGAGCAATCCAATGGACTTGGCTCCTTCGGCGTCGGAGATAAGAACGAACTCATTGTTAGAATTGCTGACGGTGTAAACAGAGGTGCCGACGAGGGACTTGGCGACGTGATGGGAACCCAATGTGGCAGTGGCGGCGAGGGCATGTTTGGGCGTTAGAAGATTGTGATGGGCTTGAGCTAGGGTTCGCCTCGTCTCATCCAAACGAGTGGCAAGGTCGGCCCCGAGCCGCACGCAGTGTTGATGGATGAAGCTCGAAAACGACAGAAGCGGGTTTGAGTGTCCGCGGGACTCCATCTTAGCCTTCCTCTTCACTCAATCCCTTCGCCTTAAGTACATAACCATTTCTTTCTTATCTTAACTACCTTAATTACGCATTAATCCGTCAATAATTTCGGCCCATCACTAATCACGGTGTTACAAAGATACAAAAGGGATATTAATCATCGTCCATGGGCCAGGGAGTATGCACACCACAACTCTTTTTTGCACCCCCTTTCATATTATGTTCACCCTCTTACTTTTGTTTTTATATTGTGATACAAAGTTATTTTTAACTATTTAACAATTTCTTTTAAAATATGTTGAAATAAAATCGAAGACGATAACTTGAGAGAGTCAATATATATTAAAAAAAAACTAAATTATAAGTCCCCCTCACTTCTTAACTATTAGAAAAACGAGTTAAACTTACACTGCATCACCAAGAGCCCCTTTTATTTTATCTTTTTGAAGAAGAAACGAGAGTAGATGAATGTCTGAACTTTGAATAGGGGAGGATACAACAATTTATTAATTGAGATTCAATTTTAAGTTAAAGTTTGCTCTTAATTATTTGCATGGCACTATGGATATATACGATTGAGAAAACATATATGATATAATAAATGAGAGGTAATACACTTTTAACATATTTTTTCCAATACATTCTTTATTATTGATTAAAATTAGAAACTCAGAATAATATTTATTAAATAAGAAAAAAAAGATTCACTAAAACATTAATTTTCAATAACTTTTATCAATAATAAAAATATATATTCTAAATAATGTGTGAGTGTGTTGATGGTGCTTTTCATATAACAATCATAATAAAATGAAATTATTTAACTGAAATTATAAAAATAATAAAAACGTTTAAGGCATGTTAAAGGTGTAGATGTTTGGTACAAAATGTGGATGGTTTTTGAATGAAGATAGATGAGTTTTGGCGTGCATGGTATATGGACAAGTTATAGAGTTCAAGTCATTCATAGCGTCTATAATCTATTGGGAACAAAATGTATTCTTGTATACGTATTCTCATACCAGTATTATTTTAGTATTTGCACAATAACACGTTCTTTCGCCTTTAACGCAACAAAGCTCTAAAGCCCACAAAATGCCCTTTAAAAGTATTTAAAATCATCTTCATCTAGAGGATTTGTGCCAATACATTCTATTATGAATGCCAAGTTGCAATAAGAGAGAATAAACACGTCATTATTAATTAAACAAAGAGCAAAAGCAGCGATTAATTATAATTAATGGAAGTAGAATCATGATGATTATCTTTACAGAGGGATATGCATTGTGTACATTAACACTATAAATACCGAACGCAAGCTTGAAAGGTGATAACAAGATATACATAACATAACATACCATGGCTTTCATAGAGCGTAATGTGTCGAGTGACGGAAAGCGTGTGATGACGGTGGAGCAGTTTAGACGGTGGTTAACGACGGCATTTGACGCAAACGGAGACGGAAGGATCAGCAAAGCCGAATTCCGTCGTGCCGTGCGCCTCACCGGAGGGCTCTTTGCGTCGTGGAGCAGTGGCAAGGCTTTTAAATCCGCAGACGCCAACAACGACGGTTTCATCGATGAAAAGGAGTTCAGAAACCTTGCGCAGCTTGCTGACAAGCATTTCAATATTAAGATCACTCGCTAGTTTTCTATGCTATGTGAATGTGATTGTTTTCCCTTTTAATATAGCTTTATTCTTTGTTTTCATATTTTTATTAAGCGATGCAAAATAATATTGAGGAAATGAGAAGGTAATGAAAGCAAATGATTTTGCATTTTAGTGAAAATGAAATAGCTATCGTTTTTCAATTTATGCGCAAATGGCAATACTATATTACATTCAGAGGACAAATATAATGAATGCAATTGTGATTTTTTAACATCCCAAATACAATTACATTGACAATTTAAGTGTTGTCTTAAACGTTTTTTTAATTTGTTAAAAGCTTCACAAGTATAAAATAATAAAAAAAAAAGTTAAAGTTAATGAAAATAAGGTAATTAAAATTTATATTATAGTTAAATCATTGTAAATCATATGAAGTTCATTCACCGAATAAAATTAAAGGTAAAATAAAAAACATTCTTAATTCTTGATTAAAATTAAAATTTATTTTAATTAAAAACTAATTTAAAGAAAAAATAAAGATTACATTAATTTTAAGTAGAGGATGTTACAGCAACAAAATATATAAGTAAAATTTTAATAATATTAACCGAATTCATTTACTAAAAAATAAAAAATAAATAGTTGATCCAGTAGAAATTTTGAAATAAATCACAATTCAAACACTTTAACGATTTTATTCAACAATTCATTTTGTTTTATCGTGTCATAATCATGCATTAATTTTGAATAAATTTAAATAACAGATAGTCTTACAATTTTCCAATTAAAATTTTACTAATAACAGGGGAGAAAGTTCATTTCATTTAAGAAGTTATCTTTCAACTCGTATATGTTATCTACAGTTCACGGCCCCACATGTACTTATTGTTTATTCAATGAACAAACTCAAATCAATCTTGAAGCAAGATCATAGAATTTGTCATAAAAAATAATAAATAAACTTTCTTGTGATAATTCATGTTAATTCGCGTATAAAAAACTATAACATTTATTATATTATTTAAAAAATATTTTTATTAAACCTTTTGGAATTTTCTTTTTAGTTGAACACAAGTTAAAAAAAAAAAATCTACATCAAATATATCCTGACTCATTTGATTATCATATAACAGTCTTGTGTCTCTAAAATATATCAAGGACGTTAGATATTGTATCAAAAATTATTAATTTACTTTTATAAAATTGGTGTAATTTTTTCTAAATTTATTAAGATAGATACATTTTTAAAAATTACAAAAATAAATAAATCATATTTAAAAAATATAACTTCAAAATAAGAAGTAGTACTTTGAAAATATAACTTATAAGAAATCATGTATGGATAACAGTATTTTTATTTTTTATTAATTTTTTTAACTTAGTTTTATTTTATTTTAGAAATCGTGTAGTAAGAGTACATCTTTTCTCTTCTAATGTTCTTTTTAGACAAATAATGAGCAGAATACGTAAGACACATGAAATCTGACATGGGACGGCTTGGGTTACAGGGAATTGCATAATATGTAAATAGATATACATCCCTAAAATATAACCTTTATAAAAGGGAAACTATAATATATTCTCAATTTAACCTTTTGGAGCTTAAAATAAAATCCCAGGTTCGAAGACAACTACTTTTCTAATATGCATGCCAAATAGCTTTGATTTTGCTACCACGTGTCTCACTAACAATTCTTAATAACTTTTCATTTTCCACTATTGTTTGATGCCAAATGTCTCCAATTATAACTTATAACTTGATACACATAACATGTACTAGTGGACATCCATCCACTGGTTTCGTGGAAAGTACATCAAAAAGGAAAAAAAAAAATATATATTGAAATTTTAATGCTTTCAAAAGATAAAATAAAATAAATTTAAAAATAAAAAGTCGCAATCACATATATGATTTCTTTATAAATAAAAAAATAGAAAATGAAAATTATGTTATCGAAATATGATTTTTATTTCAATATAGAAATTGTATTTTGAAAATACAATTTTTTTAAGTCGTATTTCTCAAACTTCACTTATGTAATTTTTTTAAAATTTGTACATTTTAGTAAATTTGTAAAAAAAAATACATGAAAAACCCGAACTATTAAATGTTATATATTTGGAATGTTCTTGTTTTTCTCAGCCACATGGGTATTGGAGAGGATCATACGCCGCCTACAATCTAGGATCTAAATCTACACAAATGAGGGATTATGATGAATAATTTTATGTTTTTGTATTATATATTCTCAACTTGTAAAGAGAATAAACTAACAGATCACCATATGTGCTGATGAATGTGCCAATGAATAAAAGAGATAAAGACTTAAAAAGCAATGTACGGCAACCATATTCCTTAATTGATATAAGAATGAATCCAAATACAGAGTACAGAGCAAAAGAAGGGAAAATTCTATACATTTTAGAATTTAGATAACATAGATCCTTCCTTTTAATTTCTTAAAATATGATTATGGATTTCTTATTCTTCCACAAAGGATGCAAATTAATAGATTGAACATACTTTCCAATGCCTTTATAATTAATCATATACATAGGTGCATTAATGTATCTACTTGATGCCTGTGAGATATCAATACTCCCTAATATATGTAGAAAAAATAGTAAATGAAAATTAATGAACAATGTCACTACCTTAAGATTTTAATCATTTATATAAACATTTTATTGGGTTGGTTTTTCCTAGAAGATTCTCACATCTTAGCGCCCAAGATACAAATCCCGATTTAGCTGCGATTAATTACTCATTTAGAGTTAATGTTTCTGATTATGGACACCTGAGAGGCCAATATCCCCTGTGATGTATACTACTACGAATGTTTCCGATGCAAATTGGTTCATTGATTAGTTTATGCATAAATTATTTTATATTTTCTTCATAGTAAAGCAATGGTTAAGACTTTATGGAATTGTACAGGCTTCGACGGTTTCAAGAGAAAAAAAAATGGAATGAACTCATCTACAAAGTAAATTTAGTTTATACATAAATAATTTGTTTGGATAGGTTTTTCAATAAATAAATTTTTTTCCGTAAGTTAGAACTAATTTACAACTCTATCTATGTCATTAAGAAAATCTTATAGAAGCTTATTTTATTTATTTATTTGTTTATTTATGAAGACACTTGTTTAAATATAAATTTTTCTAAAATTTATTTTTAACTTGTGAATAAATTATCAAAATTTTGTCAAAAAATTTATTTCATTTTTCTTTTTCTTTTATTATTTTTAAAACCGTCGACGGTATATTTAGAGATCACAATTAATTAGGGACACAAGAATGAAGAGAAATACTAAATGTACAACTATTTACTTTTAAGATCCTAAAATGGTCAGATACGTTTTTTGAAAAAAAAAAAAATTATTAAAAAACTACACATATTTCTTAAACATATAGTTAGAGAAAAGAATTAAAATGGCAGTTTGAGTTGGAACTGTTGTATAGACATCCCAAATAATAGAACCATATATAATAACTTTAAGCGAATATTTGAGATTGGAAGGGTAAAATGGGACTACAGAAAATCTATCCCCGATGCTCCCTTCACATCACCCATCTCTGCTGTATCAATTCACGAGTTTAATTGTTATACATAGTAGATTAGTTTAACTTTTTATATACTTTTACAATTTTTCAATTATATATATATAAATTATTTTATTTTCTTTGATTATATACATGGTATGTTATTATTATTTTTTCAATTTTATTTAATCATTTATGTTAATTAGGTTATTTATATTTGTATTTTTATTAACTATATTCATTATTTTTCATTAATATATTTCCGAATTTATTATTATTATTATTTATAATTTTGTAATGATAGCTTTTTTTAATTTTTTAATGTATTTCATTTTTGTTTAATTTGTAACTTATATGTTCGTTAGATGTTTTATTTATTTATTTTTATTATCTTTTTATTTATTGATTATAAGTTTAAGCTACCTATAATTAATTAATTTTATTATAAATTTATTACAATTAATTGTTAATTATATTTATCGTGTATTTGTCACTAACACAAATAAATATAGGAATTAATCAATAAACTTTTGTTGCTAATCGAAAAAAATAAGAAGAGATTTTTATTAGAATTGATCGATAATTATAACTAATTGATTTGGAAAAAAATTACAACTTAGAGTGAATCATCACCTTTGAAAACTAAAATGGAAATTATACCTTAGTTTTGCTCATCTATTTATTTTGTTCATTGTTTTTTTTTTTATTCTTGTTCACTTTCAATTTAGTTGCCTGCTCCCGTTTATTTATTTTTCTTTAATTTTGAAAAAAGCATATCTTTAGCCATCCCTGTCAATTCAAATCATACTCATTAATTGTTTTGGCTAAATTATTTTCTAAGACTACATTTTTTAAACTTCTTGTTATGCCCAGCCATCAACTTTACAATTTAGTTTGATAAAACTAACTTATAAATGATTATAGTTTATATATTTTGAATTAAAAATGTTCAGTAATAGATATACAATAACATAATTCCATAAATTTTATTATATAAGTATTTTCTTAGAAATAAATATATTATTACGTAACTTTTAAAAACTTTAAAACATTCAATATTATTTATCTAATAAGCAGGATTTGAAATTAATTTTTTAATAGACTTTTGAATCCATCTTTAATTTTCTGGTAACATAAATACATAAACTATCTAATATCTGATTTCTTGTCCTTGCGAGCCCATCTTTAATTTCAGGATAAAGATGAATAAAGATGCTTGTTGAGCACCTTGAGATAAAACCAGAAACAAGGAAGTATAGATATGATAAATGACAGATGATAAGAGAGAAAAGCAAAGAGTAATAGTGTGTCAAATGATTGTGCGATATATAAGTATCCCAACATATAAAAACATTTTATAGAAGAAGTTGCACTAAATTCTGAAAACTTACACGAGTAGAAGACTGAAACATAAATCCAATGCTAAATCTACACCTTTTAGAGAAAAAGAAATAGGAGAGAAGTAATAATGTGATGAGATCTGATCTGGCACGAAGAGAAATAAGAGGTGTCAAATAAGTGTATGTACTACTGTTAGAGTGCTAATTTATCCTTTTGGAAAAGGAAAAACAATGACGAAGGAAAACAAGCATAAACTTTTTCTATAGGTTAGAATAATAAAACTGAAGAGGCATAACTCAAGTACACAGTTACATATGCAAGTTATGCAATCAAATGAAAAGGACTGAACTATGTACTAATCTATCTATAATGAATAAATGATATCAGTAGTGGGTTTCCATGACTCAAGTGGTCATGGCTTAATACCATAACTAACCAATGACAAAAATGGATTTGATCTCGCAGCATCAAACAGGGAAGAAGTTCCATTCTGCTCTTTCATAAGAATTCCATCCACCAAATTATGAGTTCCAATCAATCAATTCAGAGTACATGTCAACAACAGAATAAGGTGGTTCTTGTTGGGCTCAGATACAACATATATATAACCTGTATTAGCAAAAAAACTAAAACAATGAAGTAGCATGCACGATTGAACACATGGAATGTGAAAACATACACCACAATAAACATACATCATGCATTCAATAAAATCAGTCTCATTAATAATATCTTCAATACTTCCGTTCAAGGGGAAATATTGAACATATTATACTAGAAAAAAATATAAAGATATTCCTATGAAGTTTCCGATTAAATTATAGCAAACACTGTTAAAAACCTATACAAAATATTTCAAGTATCTAATTACTAAAATCTAATCCTAGAGTAAGAGTAGTTATGTAGAGCTGATAAATTTACCCGTATACTTGTCGGAGCAGCACAGCCTGCGCCCATCCGTATCAGACCATCATAATTGAGCCAAAAAACCCATGGGGACCTTTCAAATATCTATAGCAGGAGGGGGTAGTTTCCAAAAATTCCATGAATTGAAGTCCTCCTGCAAACAAGGTTCAGCAAAAAGATGGGCAAAGGCAATTTACAAAATGCAGTTTCTGAAAGAAATCCTTAATATAACGAAACTTACATTCAAAGCATAATAATGTAACAGATTTAAGTCACACAGCAGGCAAGTATAAAAAGATCCATCCCAGTTCTCTCCCACTCAACATGCTTTACATTGAATTTCAAATATTGATCACAATACCAATCCCCAAGACTGACATAATGAACAAGAAAATAAAAAGATAAAGCTTCTTCAAGATTAAACCTGTTCAGAAGAGTTCGTAGGGGGGAATATCCCATTCACGAGAGCATGCAGAGAAGCATATGATTTTGTGTCAACGCGACGGTTTACAACAACCTCTCCCTGTGAAATTAAAAATAAAAAAAGTTTGACAAACTTAGAACATTTTAGAAACTTCTAGCAAATATTTAAAATTTAACAATAAAGATGGAATTATTTACCCTGGGATTAATTATGAAGATTTTTCCCAAGGGAATTCCAACCTTAAGGTAGCTGATTTCATCCGTATCCCTATTACCAAAACCAGCATAGAAAGGATTGCAATCAGAAGGAAAAAGATCCTTGATGACCTGATGACATAAAAATTCAAATTGAATTTAATAACATTGTGAATGACAAGGTTGAAATATATTAAAGTATGTTAATTTAATGTGTTTGTGCGAAACTAACCTCTAAGCATGCAATTTTGAATTCGTGGGGAACCCTCCTAATAACTGGAAAAGAGAAAAAAAAAGAAAGAAAATGACTGTCTTAGACCAGAATTACGTCGACAAGGCCCGAACATTTCACACGCAGCCTTGAACTTTGATGAATCCTTATACATAAAAGGATCATAATTCATCAAATTACTTGGCCAATAAGTTATAAGAAAACTTCAAAAACCATAAAAGGGTCCTAATTATATTTGTCACACCTCTACACGGTGGTTTCTTACACGATCTAGAATTAAAAAAATCAGACTCATGCCATAGAAAAATCCGAAACTTCTTCATTTATAGCATGGAGAGTGCTTGTGTCTTCGTATGATCTAAGGGAATCTAAGTGGAATGTTGTCGTTTTATTCAATTTTCCCCATTTATAATATCCGAAGAGGTTCCTAGTACAATATTATATCATAACCCTATCATTCAAAGGCCATCATCTATTATTATTTAAGGAAAAAGCAGCGCACAAGAGAGTCCAGCCTCCAGATTTCCATTTCCCATTTTGCCGAATGCGCTAGTTCTCTAGCTATTTTACTTGAATTTCAACTTACCACTTCAAGGCCGATAAGAAAAAAAAAAAAAAAAAGCTTACCACTTCAAGAAGACATTAAACAAGAATTTTTTATTTATTTGCACTAGATTCTCTATATTAGGTTTAGTCAGTACGTTTAGATGGGAAATTAACAGAAGACCAGTGAAGTGTTGGATTGTTCAAAAACAACTTTTTCAACAAGTTTAATAACCTTGTTTCCTTATGCTGTTCTGCCTGCGAAATCTAAGTTCAAGTATCGTCAAAGACGATCAACATTCATGTAATAAAGGAAGTTTTTTACAATTACATTGTATTAAAGTAGTCCCTAACCCCCCACCTCTCGGAACAAACAAACAAAAAAGAAGTACCACTTGGAAGAAACGGAACAATAAGAAGCAGCAGAGACCAAAGAGATGTTACCTTCCCGATATAGAGAGGGAAAAAGTCCATCAGGAGAAATAACAACAGGACCATCTGGTAAAACCTTTCCATCCTGAAATTTATAAAATAAATATGAAAATGTAAATGAATTTCTCTCCTTCCAAATTTTGTTGTCCATATGGATTGGAAAATGATTGCTATATTTATACATCACCTGTTTAAGATTAACAAGGAATTGTCGAGTAAGGTAGGCCTGAGAAATTGAACGAGCACTGAGAAAAAGAAGTTGGTAACCATTCTCCTGTATGAAATTGACAAGGAAAAGATCATGAAAGACACCAAACAAGGTGAAAAGAGATAAAAAGACAGTTGTTATGGGCAGGGCAAGTTACACTTCCCATAATTAAACTCCTCAGAAAATTAATCATAGTAGAATTAATAAAACTTTAAAAATACAAGTGAGCAATTTCGTGGCTTAGCGGATAAAACAACCAATTATTTGTTTTGAGCATACCTAATTACCTACCCAAAAACTGCCCATACGTAATTATGTATAATCACCATATTCAGAGGATATAACCCAATATATCACATTGTAGCAGTCTCAATTCAAACATCTAAATAATCACATGACCGAGATAAACAAACCTTAATAGCTGAGAACAAATGTGCAACACCTGTCTGTGACCAGTCAATACCAACCAAAGGCATGAACTGACCAAGAACATCCGACCTGTATGACATGAAACAAGAGAGAAATTACAATTGACAGGGTTAGATCTTTCGAAAATAACTACAGAAGAGAAGCAGAAAAGCTTATCAGGATGCTGAAAAGTCCTAGCGATTCAAACAATTTCTATTTTGTTTTCTGCTGTCCATCTTGTTTTACTTCCTTATGTACTACTCATAATGTACTTGGCATTCCAATAAAAACCGATTTCTCTCAAATATACTAACCCATTCTTATCATCTCAAAATTGGCCAATATATTGCTACAATCCGTAAACTTTGAATGTATGACGATAATTGTGAAACTAATTATACCTTCCAACTTTAGAATAAATAATTATGACTAGAACGGACCAAACAAGGATCCTCATCTACTTAAAAAATTTAGACCCAATTGGGGTTGTTCCAATGGCAACTGGCCAGCCTAGGTTTTCTGGCTCGATCATCTGATTACCCCAAGTGAATGACAATATAATTTTCCTTCGACAGGGTATGTCAAACTCAAATCAGTTGTTCATAAGCCTGATTGGGTTTAACAAACTAAACAACACAAATAAAGGTCAAATTCCTTCCATAAATTCCAATACACATCAAAGCATTGCCTGGTAGAGTTTTTCTTCATTAGAAATCAAATGCATGTATTTTAAAACCATGAGAAACATTCCCTTGAACAATTTTTAAATTAAAAGCTCGACATGTAAGGGAATGAGTCTAAGGAAAAGGTAAATCAATCAGTGTATACTGGTTCAATCAATATGAAGTACACTGTTAGAACCCGAATTTGGGCTCTAATGGACCGATAGTCCAGCAGTTATCGCAAGGGGCTAAAGTAAGCAGAGTCTACACTAGAAGGAATAGAAATGGAATTAGAGGGAATAATGAGCTGGCAGAGACACAAATGGAAGATGGATAGGCAGTTATCAAGTAGGTTAAGGGAATGATGGTGGAGTATCTTTCAGGGAAATTAGTTACGAGTGTGGTGTAAAGAGCAATATCTGTCTAATATTAGTAAATACTATTTAGTATGATCAATTGATTTTTCGTTCAAGCATATAAGTAGATAACGAGTGTGATATAATACTAAGAATAAAAAGATAAGGAGTGTCAAATGATACTAAAAATAAAAGACAATCAATTTTGAATTTTAAAGATACTAAAAACAATTTATTTTACAAAAGAGTCATTAAATAAATTAAAATCATATTTAAGTCTTTTCCAAAAATATGTATACTCACCTTGTAATTGTACCATCTACATCAGAGATCACTATGCGAGTGTTCCATTTCCACAGATATATTCGAGCATCAACCTGCCGGTTAAGCATGAAATATAAGAAATTAACACTAAACAAGATATTTCAATTAAAGAAACCTACATAAAAAGAAACCAGAAGTAAGCGTCATTTTCTTAAAATGAAATTATAGAAAACCATGATTATTGACCTGCTGCTTCCCCAGCACAGCTGTAGAGAAAGTGAAGGTTACAGTATTCATCCCATCCTTCAGATTCAAGGAGGCTACCTGTTCAGAAGTTGGAGTTGTTTCCCTAACCTTTATTTTCTTAAAATTGGGTTTGGGTTTATCTTTGTTTATAACTGTGCTAATCGTATTCTCTAGAGAATTACCATCAGTAGTGTTTTTGGCATCACTTAGAGAAGGCGGCAACATAGAATCTTTCGATCCTGTTCTCCTCAAGGAGAAAGGCCAAAGTCTCCAGTTTCCAGCAGGGGAAGGGTTGTGTGTTGATGGATCATCTCCTGTATGATTTTTCTCAACTTGGTCAGCTGGTATCATGCCTTTCAGTTCAAATGTATACATAAACATTCAAAATACACCATGCCTAAATCCCATAAAAAATAATGATACAGTCAGCTTTATTTACCAACCAGGTATTCAGCATTGAATGCTTTAGAAATACAGCCAGATTCCATCCCTTCATACAACGAGTGTTTACAGAGACTTTTGTTTGCATAAATAATGAATCAGTGTAGTAACTACGTACAGGCTACAGCTTAATGTTTATTTTCAAAGCTACAACAATGACAAAACCCTCCATTTTGCTATGATAAATGTGAGTCTTCGCAAACTAAACTATTGCTCAAAATACAAAGTCGCATTTTAATATTGAGTGAAATTATAACTTGTTACTATAAAATGTTTTAACAATTATCGTTCCATAAAAACAGTATGTTCAGTACACTATTAGAAGAGGATGAAATATAATATCAAGATATGGATTGTTTTCGATTTAGTTGTAAGGCAACTTATTTAAATTCTCTTACATAGGGGAAGCTTCAGAGTTGTACCTTTGATTTCCCCAGAATCATGATAATCCTTGGCACCTGACCCCTCCTGTGTTAGGTGGTTTCCTTTGTCTTCATCAGGTTTTAGACATTCTAAATCATCTTTTCGAGGAAATGCACATGGCAAGGATTTTGATCTCGAGTCCAGTGATTGACTTAAAGGATAACGAACATCATGTTGGACCATAATGTCACTACCAGAAGAAAGATTTGGCAAGGATCCCGAATGCTGCCCAACTTTCTCTCCAGCAGCTTCATTTCTACAAATGTCTCTAGGACCGGATATTGCTGTTAACTTTTCAGCGTCATTCTCATAAGAAACATGATCTTCTTTATCTAAATGTTCAGGGAAGTGTGTTCTCTCGAATCGATCATTGATTTCAGTTTCATCAAGGTCACTGAAAAGGAAATTTTCATCCTCTGAACTTGGTGATGGTGATCTCCCTGATGCTTTTCTAGGTAAACAATCATCAACAGAGTCCAGAGGAGTAGATGATGAGCCGGAGACGTCCTTGTGCTTCATATTCTGTCTTGTGGCTTGGTCATCCAGAATGCTGTAGCTGGAAGGTTTGATTGCGCAATTGGGCTCAACTTTCTCACCTGAACAATATCCTAGGCTAATTTTGACAGTTTGAGTTTCTGGAGATATTGATTGCTCTTCAATATCCACCTCATTATACATAATATCACCAGAATCCAAACAATCTATTTGCTGAACCCCAGAATGGAACTCAGAGATCCCCAGTACTGGCATCCCAAGATCAGTCTCCTCAATAACTTCCACAGCTTGTGTACCCTAAAGGACAACCTTAATGTGTGAGTGTTAACCAAAACAGATTAAATGTTTGCTCAATTTAATTATGAGCAATGCTACAGTATATGCTTCTACAAGAACTTTCCAGTTCGTTGTAAGAAAGAAGTATTAACTGAAAAAGTAAACGCATTTAATATCTTAACATAAAATCTTTTCAATACTTTCTGTGTATGGTAAGTAGGGGGATTAGTAGAGGTATTTTGAGGATTGAGAATGACTCTTTAGTTATTCCAGTTGACATGTAAAAAATTCCATAAAAGAATTTAGTATCATTTATTATTGGACATAACTTAAATATAGTATCATAAATACAAATGTTATTGTTCTCCAATCAAAGTGCAGCCATCCGTCTCATCCAAGTAACTAAAATCTGCATCTTGGTAACCAGTGTTATATTTTCTATTGCTAGTTTTGATAGGAGAACTCAACTGCTAAGGTACTACTTATTTCTGTCTAATTCCTCAAGCCAAAACCATAGGTGAAGACTACTTGTCCTTGAATTTACCAATTTACCTCGGATAGCAGTACAGTTGCACGATGCAAGACTTCTTCACATCCTGCTGCGCCAGCAAGGTACATCACCTCTTGAGCGTGTTCACTAGAACAAGACAAGCCCAACTTGGAAGTCTCTGGTGTTTCACCGCAAACCCCATCAGCCGAAACGTCCTCTTTGGAAATATCATTACTATTATCGCCCGATGCATGAACAGTGCTCACACCAGAAACTTCTTCTCCATTCAATTCCTTTTCCATAAGCTTCACCTTCACGCACGCGACTTGCACTTCAGACTCTGCAATATCATACACAACTTCCTTCCCACTCAAGTCACACTCGCGACCAAAAGAAGCTCCCTCTTTCAACTCACCATCGTTCACGACCACGTTACCATCCCCAGACGAGTTAGCAAGAACCTCTTGCCCTTGTTCCCCGGAGAGATTAGTGGACCACTTGAGGTCTAACAAGTTAGCCGCAATCTCAGCACGCTCCAACGAACCCACCCTGTTCCCAATCCCATCACCATTACCCTCTCTCTGCTTCAAAGACCTTCTCCCAAACACAAAGCCAAGTATTTTGGAACGACGAGAGCCACTCTTTCCCACACCCTCTCCACCATCATAATCGCAACTCTTGGACCTGCGAGAGTGATCATCTTTAACATCGCCAGAAGAAGACGGAAACATCAAATCGTCTTCTCCTTGTGCAACGATTTCCCTGAGAAAGTAAGCTTCCCCCTTAGAATCAAGATGCATTTGGAAACCCGCACGCACCCCATTGACACAGATATCAACTACCTTTTCCCTCGCCTTCAAAACCCCCTGGAATTTGCCGAATCGAACGTACCAGGGCGAGGACTTGAAACTTCCATCTTGCTGTTCCACCACCACAATATCGACGGCGCCACCGAACGGATGAAACGGACCGGAAACCGTATACACGCCCTGACTCAGTATTCTCCCCACCGTTTGCATCCTCCCCGATTATTCCACCCCTTATCATAAATCCAATCTCGCTTTCGCAACACTCAAATCTCAGAATTAACAACAGAGCACACGGATTGGATTGGATGATTGAATTACGATATCATAATAATCAATGAGGATGGATTTTGAGGAGATCGCAAAATTCTCTGTAAGCGAGAACGAAAGGATATTGGGATTGGCTTCAGAGAAGAATAATAATAAAAACTGTGAACGGAAGGTGCAGTGTGACGCGTAAGCTGGAGAAGAGAAGTGGTTGAATTTTGCAACGCGGGGGAAGAGTGTGTCGCGGCGGGAGGAGGATTGGTCGTTGGTGGGGAACGTGGGGCCCGCTTTCTGATTCGTGGGTTGTTTCATACCGTTCGATCCATCAATCCATGCTGCTTCCTTCACGCTTCTTCATCCTCGCCATTAATTAAATCACAAACCTAAACTCATCTTTTCTATCAGAACACCTTCTACCATTGTCTTCCTAGTGTAAGCAAGCTAATTTAATCACAAATCATTATAATGTTAATTTTAAGATAATTACCATTAATCATAATATAAAACTATATTTGATTAATTTCATTTTATCACCAAATTTTAAATGTCTTATGTGTATCGAGATAAGATTAAGAATATTTAAGATGACGAATCTAATTGACTATTTATTTAATTAAATATTTGACTTGTTATTTTCATCGACAATCTTGATTCAGAGATAATTGTATAACCCGGACTGTGCTCTACAAGTGGGATATTTTTATTTAAAATCGAAAAATGTTTTATAAAGATTAATGTTTTTTATTTTCTTAATATTATTATATTGGATTGAATTATTATTAATTTCCATTATAAATGAAAAAAAAAAGAATGTAGACACCGTCAATTTCCAATGATATGCCTAATATGGTTGTCTTGTCTGGAGGACCAGTGGGAAAGGTGGTGTAAGAGTGAACTCTGATAATGATTCTGACATGTGTCATGTCATGAGTAATGAAAAACAATAACCCAGTAATGTTAGGTTGTTGTTTTGTTCGGAAAGGAAGGGACCACAGAGAACTCAAACTTTTCTGTGGATGGCTGCGCCGGTTATTCTTCTCGCAAATGGATACAATCATACAAACACACATTACTCCGGACTTCCCATACCTATTATATCTTCTATCTGTGGGACCACTTTGAATCACCTTCACATGTTCTTAGACTTTCAATTCGGTTTTCACTGTCTTTGTTTCTTCGATTGAAACCCAGTTGAACGTCAATCTCTGGATTTAGCACTCTCAAGTTCAGGGAATCAGGATATGGCGTAAAAACAAACACACACCAGTTCATGGCTCCATCCATCTAATACTGTAGCTTAACTTGTGGTGGGGTTTCCATAATCATACTACAACTGTTATTCTACTATGTTTTTCTGAAATATTGGCAATTGATCCATGATTCGCCTTAAGCCACGTAACATCATTATAGAGTCTGATTCTAGATCTGCAGTTAATTTCCTGAATTCTAATCGTCCAAAAACTGATTCCGCTTTTGCTTTGGTGATAAATCTCAGGAGTGGGACCTCAATTACAAACACTTAATTATGTGTTATGTATAAATTAGTGTGGACTCTGCAGTACAGTTTTTCTGTTCGCATAGCCAAATTATCCTGTTCAGTAGATAGTTTTGTTCTTGGTCGATTTGTTTCTTGACCCAATTGCATGAACAAACTGTAATTTCAGTCCCTCACACTTAAAATACATACATATCGAACAACGGACGAGTTCTTCCAATACCCTAATAAGATTCTTTCTGCACCCTAATAAAAAAATTTATTTCGCAATTATCCTTATATGAAAACTGGATGGTACTTCCATCCGGTTGTTTATTTTTTTTTCAAATGACCACCGGATAGGGGTGTCATCCGGTTCTTATTTCCAAATCAAAATGATAACCGGATGAAACCCATCCGGTTCTCATTGTCCAAATCGAAAAATTAATCCGTTTTCAATTTTGACTATGATAATCGGATGAGTTTCATCCGGTTATCATTTTGATTTGGAAATGAGAACCGGATGACACTCTCATCCGATTGTCATTTGAAAAAAAATTAACAATCGGATGAGTAGTTCATCCGGTTGTCATTTGAAAAAAAATAACAATCGGATGGAGGTGTCATCCGGTTGTCAATTTTTTTCAAATGACAACCGGATGGGGGTGCCATCCGGTTCTTATATAAGGATAATTGCGGAATGAATTTTTTTATTAGAATGCAGGAAAAATCTTATTAGGGTGTAGGAAGAACTCCTCCAAACAACGTGGCATGATTTGTCATTTACAAGCGACCGATCGAATGGTCCTCAATGTGTTGGTGGGCTTGGATTATTTAAAGACCATTTTCTTTTCTTATTATTTCCTTATTTCCATCCTTAAACCGACTGAAAGTTGCAATTTTATTTTATATGAAATAAATGATACACTACTATGTAATGTTAAAGATAAATATCTCATATTACTATGCAATGTTAAAAATAAATATCTCATATGGATAAGTGTAAATTTTATCTTATAAATTAATTTTGTAAGATTGAGTTAAACTTAAAATTTACTTTTAAAGAGATATCAGAATCTATTTTAACAAAATTGTTATATCTAACGCATTATCTAATGTATGTAAATTTTACATTGCAAGTCAATCTTGTAACTTAAGATGTACGTCATTGAAAATGGATTAAATTTTTAAACATGTGATGCAGAAAGTTTATGTTATTGATAATCTGTGCGTTCTGATGTGCAACGCATACAAAAGAAGGCGTGGAACTTATCAAGTTATCCTAAATAAAATTACCAGAAACATGTCCCTTTGTTGTGCATGTTCCACCTTAGTAAAGTGGAATGGTCAAACACAGCACATGCACTCTGCATATAGAATGGGATTTTGTTCCAATTTGACTCATAGTACAACAGCGATCGCAGATGGTGGTCCTCTTCATAAAGAGAACATTTTGTAAATTGTAACATACTTTCATAGTATATAGCTAAGCTCATCATTATGTTCATCATTAATTGTTCTCCTGACCTTTATGACTTTCATCATTACTGTCTCAACTTATAATTACATGTGGGGAATATATATTTTCTCTGCATTATATATAGCCTTCATATAATTGTTGTACTTGATGGATGGTTCTGTGGCCACGCCATCCCTATCCATTCACCACCGTTCATTCGTTATAATTATTATATATATATGATAAAATAATCCTCCGACCCTCGAGTGCCTTTTTAATTTCATTCATTGCCTTCAAGTGCAGGGGCAACAAAAAGGTGATTTGACCTTTTTGACTTTATGATTTGATGCCAATAAGAGTGTTTAGAAGGGGTTAAATTTGAAACTATAGTATAATCGCAAAATGATTTGGTACTCCTTGTTCTGACTATATGGTTTACGTTGCGCTTTCGTAACTGTTAAGGCTGTAAAGGACATGTTCCCACCCTTTACGTACGTACAAGTCAGTGACAGTTGTTACCTCACCTTCGTGATTCCATGAATACAGTCTTTCTTAGTTCTTACAATAGGAACATGATTGCGACAAGGTAGAGGGGATTGTGTGGCAGAGAATCTAGTACTTTGCCTCCAAAAATACATTTCTATTGGACTTGTTTTTGAGGAACGTTAAACAAAATAACCACGACATTATTAGGAAATGAAACAAATGCAAATAAAAATAACATAAACATGAACGTTCTCGTCATTGCAGATCATCTACGAGGAGAATGTCAGAGAAAACATAGGCATTCTAGACTTGAAAGTTTTCTGACGCGTCTCTAGCTACTACATGCATGCTTATCATTGGAATGTCAGAACTGAGAATTCCCATAAAATCGTAAACATTTTTGTTCTATATGTGTATATATTCTATGGATTAGTGTACTCTAAATGCATTTTTTAATACCTCGACTTTTAACTAATTTAATAATAATTGATGATTTGGATGAAAAAGTAACGTAGGAGAGTAAAATTATCTCATTGTCAATAATTTTCTTCTCATGATTACGACACTCCAACTTTTTACTTAAAAAAATTCAACTCTTCACCATTTTCACGAGGATGAGAGGCCACAGTGAGCGACAATAGTTTCAATCACCTCATCATGGAAAAAGATTGGTTGCAGAGTTTTCAGAATTCCATGAGATACTATTCGCTACAAGACAGAAATCATCAATCTTCTCTGACTCATACACTTTTTACACTTACCCTTCTTGTCACTCTCATAATGGCACGTAATTTTTTCTGCACCCAAAGTGCAGTAGTAAATACTATTTTTTTCTTGTGTGTACGAAAATATTATCCTCACACACCAGAGTTACATTCAGTTACCAGTTTGTTAATTATATTTCGGTCATCAATGTTTCTTAGTTAATCAACATATATATTGTTTTAAAAAATAAATTTCAACTCCACGAATGTTAGAAACCAAGAATTACGTAGCGGCAACAAAGTGTGGCAATCTTCTGGCGTAGATTTAACATTACTAAAATACTATAAAACACCAAAACTAGGACAATAATAAGCAAATCTAGTATTCTCTACCGTGTGTGTATCAGCAATTGAGCTTCTCTTCTTTTGCAATAGAATTTTTGCAGTGAGCAATAGCAGCTTGAATGGCTGCTTGCAACTCTTCCATGGTGCTGTCATTGGAAGGAGGAAGAGCAGCGGTTGCAAGGAGAAGACCGCTGTTTGACGGAGAAGTTCTCATAGATGCCGGTGCTGAAAACTCACCTCTTCTTCCTCTCAATTCAGGCTTGCTTTTCCGAATCAAATTCCCTGAATGAGAATAAGCCTGTCCATGGAACTGAACCTTTTCTCTTTTCCCTCTGAAAAGCACCAGTGGCTGCACCATTCTCAAGTACTTCTTCAGTGCATGCATCACATCATACCCGAGTTTCTTCTTGTGCTTACTATTATTCTCTTTATCTTCTTTGTCTCTAACTTGACACCCTTTACGCCCTTTTGATGACCCAAACAATGAGAAACTAGGCTTGGACTTGGTTTCTTCCTTTGTGACTCTAGTGTTGTGGTCTTCTTTGTTGGTAATGCTATCTATGGTGATGTTGCTCCTGGTGCTGGTGTTGCAGCTGGCAAGTTTTTCATCTTCTAAGAAGTCTCTGATGGGGAGAGTGAAACTGTCGACGGAGTTGGTGGAAAAGCGAGGAGAAGAAGAGAAGTGGGATAAGAGGTGTAAGGGAAGCAAGTGACCGTGGAAGAAAATGTCATCAGCAGGAGATAAATCAAGTGCAAGAGAAGAAGGAGGGGTTTTGGATTTGTCATGGATTGTGGCGTTAGAAGAGTGGAGAGAGATTGTGAAGGAGAATTCATGAGAAGGGGAAGAGGATGGTGAAGGTGGCTTCAGAACTCCTTCTTCAGTTTTGTTTTGCACATCGTTTTCTGTGTTCTTTTGGGGTTGACGATGTGTTTCCATTATTACAGTTGAGGTTGTCTTGAAGACTAACAAGTATGTGTGTGAAATTCTCGCTCTATGATGTTTTATTTTTGGTGAGGGATAGAGAGAAAAAGGTGTTGTGTTGTATGGATGTTAAGAAAGCTTTAAGAGGGATAAGGGAACAGAAAAACATGGAAAGAAAGAGAGAGTCTTTGTCAAAAGAGTGTTGGACTTGGTGTGTCTTGTTTTAAAACTTTTTCATAAGACACCAACTATGCGTATTATTTACGTGTGATTATGGAATGAGAAGAGATGTGTGAAAAGGGTTAGTGGTGCGTATTGTTGGGTCCCTATCAGTTCCAACAGCAATTGTTGTGCTGGTTTTGGGAATGAGATCACAAACATCCAAATTTGGGCACTAAAGGAAGATGGGATTGGCATGGCGGATTTCACTCGAGAAATTTGGAGTCTTTTTCCAATTAGTGCGAAGGTCCCTAGACAAATAAATCAATTTCAATTTGCATGTACATTTGTTAAATCACTAGGATAACTGATTAGAAAGATGTGTACCCAACTCTAGCTACTAGTTTGGGAGGCTAGATATAGAGCTAGACGGTGCACGGTTGAATCTTGAAAGCTTTGTGCCACCAAGTCAAATTCTTTACTTTTTATCTTCAACCTTTTTCTGAGTCACTTTCCTAAACTTCTTACAATTAACTCTTACCCTAAATCGCCAAAAACCTTTTTCTCTATTCAATTGTTATACTCCAATTTAAATAAAATGTAATAGAAATGAGATAATTAGTAAATGGGAATTGTTGAATTGAAAAAGAGATTTGGGGAGGGCCATGATCAGAGCCAGCTGTTGGGAATGATTCAGTTCACTCATTTATTCATTCATTGATTCATTGATGAACACGAAAGCTCAAAGAAACAGAAGCACCAATGTCGTTTACGTGTAAGTCCATAGCCCTATATTGACTGCTGCTCTATCCTATTCCTATACTCACTCATTTTTATATACACAAAAACTCGTATACATAACACATATTAGTTTGTTAAAATTAATGATAAGAAAAATAATATATAGTTAGGTGGTGGGGGTGGTGACAGACCCACTCACACGTGCATGCGGTGGTGGTCCATGCAGCAAGCATAAAGGAATTTTGTATGCATGGTTAAGGTCAACATCTTAATCATGGAGCCATTATTTGGTTCCACTGAACCATCCTCACCACTTTCACCATTATATTTTATATTATATTCCTCTTTTTCTTTTTCAGATAATTAGAGAGAGAACAAACAAATCCTTCACCATCCCACACCATAGAGATCCTTTTGCCTTTACCTCTCATATTAGCCATTCAATATCTACCTCTTTTTCCCAAAACCTACCTTACTTTGGATCACATTCAGGATCACCTCATCTTCAGATTCATTTCTTCGTTTCAACTTTGTCAGAAAAAAAGTACTTCATCTTTTTCAGAAATCCCGAGAAAACGGATCACGTTTTCATCTTAGCATGCATCATGCACGTGTGCGCACCCACTTACAGATTACAATCATTTCCACTTTCCCATATTGAATGGATTTACTGCAACTGCTTTATTCCATTTTGATGTTTCCATGCATATTCCTAAGAATTTAATTAGTGTGCATATCCCCACTATTCCTCAAGATGTAATTAACATGTTTACTTAGTTTAATACTCTTTCATTCAACAAATTTAATAAACTAGAAAGTACCTAGCAAGAAACAAACTAATCAATGAAGCGAATTTTATATCAATAAGCTCTAAAAAGTGTGTGGCCTCCAATAAATATGATCTAGCGTACCTTATTGTAGTTTAGCTAAACCTTGAACTTTGACCGATCTTTTCTTACTTCTCATTAGAATTTGACCTAACTTCAGAACTCAAATGTGTCTCTAAGATGTGCGAAAATGGCAAAATATATGTGCTGTAAAACAAAATGAAAACTCTTATTAGAAAAGAAGGACTTCATAGTTTATTCTTGGGAGACCTAATTGCATGCGGAAGCATAAATTTACTAGACACACGTATCTCTCTTTTGTCTTTGGCTTTTAATTAGATTTAACAGATGAAATGACTACTCAATATCATTATCAATCATCCCAACGAAAGAATCGTAAACAAATATCACACTCATTATTTTTGTTTACTGAATATCTTCTTTTACAAAGAAACAATGATAATATGTTAATATTTATACAACAATAATGTTCATATATAAACTTTTTACACAAGTAACATAATAGAACAAAATACCAAAATTATTTATAAAAGCGGTTTAATAATGGGTATCTGGAAGCGGCATACGTAATCTGTCTCGTGACTATACAAAAATGTCATTAATTTTAAGTTAAGATTTCTCTACTTTTTTTTTTCTTTATCTTTTAAGAGGCATCAAAGTGAGTATGGTCCACCTAAATCTTGTTAACCCTCTTTGTAAGAGATGTTGTGTGTGTATAACATTTTTAGTTTTATTTATTTTCTACGTACTTGCATTTCCTGATTTCTGCCTACACATTTACAGGTTTAAGAAAAAGTTGAAATTTCTGTCTTTGTATTATATATGGCTTGATCATGAGCATTATAGATTGGTTGATCTATAATAATTTTAGATTGTTTAATCAAAGATAAAATTATGGATTAATTAATCTAGGAGTTAAAAAATTAGGTGGTGTTTTAGATTGTTCAATACAAAAATCTTTTCACATAATCCAAAAAAAGACCTTCAAATTAGACAATATGAAATTATTACTTTTACAATGTTATTCAATAATCAAAGCATATAATATAAATTGTAGTTTCAAAATTTTAATTCATCTAAAATATATTTTGGATTGTATAATTCTCGTATTTCAAACGACAAATCAAAAATTGTTTTCAATGAAAATTTATGTATCAGTTGATTTAAACTTTCAAAGGAACAAAAAAAAAACAAACAAAATTCATAAAATTCCTTCTATCTAAGCTTCCAATATTTTAATATGAAATTTGAATATGTTAAAATTCATACAAATCAATTAAAACCAGTTCTACGTGAATGGAATTCATTTCTGAACATCATATTAGGGAAAAATGTTTGATTCTTTTATGACTATGAAAACATGAATTTCATTCATTTCTAAACCCAAACTATGAAAACATAGATTTCATGTATTGCTTATAAGAAAGTAATATATTTAAAATAAATGAGTGGTGAGTAATTATATTTGAAATTGATTTCGTAATTAAGATGTTTCAATATCATTAAAATATGTTTCTAATGCTCTTTTAAATAAAGTAATAAGAAAACATAAAACACATGTTGAAAAGGGAAACAATTGTAAAACTTTGAAAAGCAAGATAAATAAATAAATAAATAAACCTGAAGAGTGAAAAAGTAAAAAATAAAATGAATAACAACAAACAAATACAGGATAGAGGAAATGATCGTAAAAACAAATCACAGTAAGGATAGTAAGAAATATAAATGACTTGGAATAGTGCACAAAAAGAAATTATTAAATGAAAATAAAAAATATATAAAGAAAATAATTAATTTTAATAATATAGAATATTACTCGAGTTTTTTTTTTTTGGATGTCAAAGTAATTCTCAATAAAAAGTACAATTTGATCACCTTCAATTTTGACTAATAAATCATATAGATAGAAATATGATGGATCAATTGTCTCTAATCACAATTTTACTTATACACAGTTGGTGTAAATTGCAGAATCTCAATGTTGAAACCATTATTTCCTTCTTCTTTACACTTCCTTCGTGTATTCCACTCCTTTCTCTTAATTATGCTCTCTGCTTCCCCGGTACACCACCTCCTCATTTCACATTCCCTTTTCGTAGTTTACGCATAGGTTACAGATGTTGTGAGAACAAGAAATCTACTGAAGCAGGATTCAAAGAATTAGGAAACAAATACTTGAATAATTGCAACCTATCTATTGATAATTGTTGAATTGCATGTCGTTCTTGTTCTGAACAAGATTTCGTGTGCATAACTAGTTGATAAGTGAATTATTAGTTCGGATACTTATGATAACGGTTTATGTTTTTATTTTGATGTTCTATCTCGCTTGGATTCTGATGCTATATTTCCCATTCTGTTTTGTTACGAGAATGTTTGGTAGGCTTGTCAGAGACTATGGACTGTGGTGGGGTGGTCCATGTGTGTTTCCATTGCACCTTTGCAAAACCATTCAACTAGCTGCTGTTGAAATGGAACTCACTTTTCAGTCAACTCCTTTATCCGGAATGTATATATAATCGTAAGCCAAAATGTGATTGTCAAATTCGAAATTCACCTTTTATGATTTCATATAAAAGAGCTTACATAATCTGAAAGTTAAACTCAATTTATTATAATTATAGATTTTACCCACTTCTCGGATTACATAATCTTTGAGTAAACACATCCACAAAACTTTAACCGACGTAATACCTTTTTCTTAAAATCTAATGTCTAAAGCAAATACTTGCAGCTAAGATTTTGAAGCTTTAAATGAGTTTTTAAAAAAGGAGAGAAGGATGAAAATATTGAGGTTGATGGAGTTAGAAGGATTCGATTGAAGGTGGGGAAGGAGTTACTGTAAATGTCACTTTCAATAGGAATAACATTCCTAGTTATAAATTTATAGAAGAAAATCATTATATATATATAATTCTTATCTATTTTTGGGATAATTTATTTCTAATTATTTATTATAAAAATTGTTTGATAATTTCAGTTAATTATTACTAAAAAACCCTATAAAAGTACAAAAAAAGTTTTTAGAGTAAAAAAAATTGCTACTTATTTACAAAATAATATTCTTAAGAATCAGTTATACATGTTTATGAAAAATAGTTTTATAAACATTTTTTTTACTGTCAAGTGTATGGAACAACTATCTCAAGTTGTACTAACTTAACCAAAAATATCGAATTTGAATACTGGAATGGGTGGTCCACCCATAATTGTTCCATTAGGCTGGAATGTATGGAATATACTTGTGGTCTTCACCAAATAAAAGATAGAAAACATCAGGAAAAATAAAGGGACGGGGAAGGTGGAACATTTCTAATACAAAATAGATAATATAGGTATGGTAAAAGAAATAATAAAAATTGAATGCTACAAGAATAAAACATTGAGAAACCTTAACCTACATCTTTTCTTTTCTTTTTTGTTGAAAAACAACTATTCTATAGTGGAACTGGTCTATATATGAATTCCAAATAAACTCCCTTGTATACCCAAGAAAAGAAACTGAAAACCCTCTCTGTAGCACAATACAACAAAGACCACTTCCATTAAAGATCGATTTCGTGATTCCAAAGACCTATATACAGATGAACGGATCTAGGGAGAAAAAGGGAATAAAAGAATGAATCACCTCGACGTCCTGTTGTACATTCCCACTTTTAACACAACACTGCGGTGGTTCATACTCCTCTCTTTTAAGTCAGAATTCTTCTAACAAGCTGCAATTGTTTGTTGGTCTCCTGACTGGAACAACACAGAAAACTCCATATTTTTTTCGTGTGGATTTCCAATTAGATCCGTATTTAGAGAAGCCTCCGTTGTAATCTAATAAAGAAGTCACTGTTGCTTGTAAGTTTGAGCTTCCCGTTATAGGAAGAATCTTTGTTTCTCAAATGCAAATTTACATGATAATTCATTAGTCACTTCCGCTGCTAAGTCTATCTGAAAGCAGAATGTCAAAGCGCAAAATTAAATTATGGACAGGCATTAAAGGTATCGATGGATATAAAAGCGGCGATGCGTTAACGAAACAAATACCTGATGCTCGTTTCCCTTCCATGGCTTCTCTCTTCTCCTGGCAACTTGGGCAAAGGAAAGGTCCATCCCAGGGACGCAATCTTCCTGGCTTAGACACACCCACGTATATGGAAATACCCTCCCCAGGTTTAATCTCTACCTGACACACTGCGCAGATAAACAACTTGAACATGTTGCAGAGCGGATATTTTGTTTCCAACCTGCATCTCGGACAAGGATGTCTCATGTCAAGAGAGATATAACTAAAGAGCAAGATGCCAACATTCAAAAAACATGTTACGAAACCAGACCTCTCTGAAAGCATAGCAGACCCTTCCTCGTATAGTTCCTGTACCATATCTGGCTCCTGGTATTGTTTGTCAACGTATGATGATGATTCAGAGGACTTTTTGCGAAAAATGGACTTAAGCCTTCCTTTTACCGGTTTCTTTTGTGTTGTAACAGCAGTAGATTGCTTCTCCTGCGGATATACATCAATAACAATGCAGGTTGTGTCATCTCTAAGTCCCTTGGCCTGCACGGCTTCCTGAAGGAAGAAAGAGAAATAAGTAATATTCCCTCCAATTTTTATTATAAGACATATTTCAGAAGAAATTGCTGATCAACTTTATAAGACATTTTTTAATTTCTTATGTAAAAGATGTGCATACTTTCACAATATGTGGTGCTGCAGCCTCAGCTGACATGCCACGACAGCAATCAAGGGCCATTTCTGCTGTTAGAGCATCCCAGACACCATCACTGCTGATAATGATCCTGCCTCCAGCACTAGAAAGCTTCACAAACAGACACAACAGGAAAATGCAGAAATTAAGCACTTTAAGGGAAGGAAAAGCACAGAAGGATTTACAGCAAGAAAATTGCATTTCGACTTTTAAAAGGCAATAGATAATCTTAAGAGAGAAAAAATGAAAATTCAAATGCTGTTTATAAATTAGAAGAAAATCATGCCACGAAAACACTATTTCTGCCTACATTAAAGTAAAATTAAGAAGTGAAGCATGAGAGAAACAACTAATGAACATAAAACACAGGAAAGCAATGACCAACCTTCACTTGCTTTACGTGTGGTACAGGGACAATAAATTCACCAACATCCATATCACCAATGGATCGGGAGAGACACAAACCACCAGGCCAACATCTCAAAGGACCAACCTACAAATATCATTAATCTAGTCAGTTATATTACAACTCTAAAGAGAATGTTAGTGAATTGCAAAAGAAGATAATTTAAAAATCATCACAAATGACCAGTATAAAACCAATAATGTAAACAACAGTTTTCCCAAAAATGTTAAAAAATTTAATGACATGTGATGAGTACTGTTACGTGAAAGTCATGATCCTATAACTGGTATAAACTATCTTGCTTCTCAACTCTCCATGGAATAAACCTAGTTTATTTCTTAATCTCTGCTTATCTAGTTTAACTGTTCAAGCGTAGCGTACAAAAAGAGTAATATTGCTATTGCAAGAGGCATCAAACCCATTGGACAACCAGCCTCACTCACTGCTTCAATTTTAGCGTTGGCGATATTTTTTTTCCTAAAAATGGGGTGGTGAGAGGTATTGAAGTTTTTAGGCAACAAATTCCATGTAAGATAAAAAAGGAATTGCAATTAAAAAGAAAAAATACCTCTGTGCCTCCACCTGTATTTAGACGACCAACCTCACCACCACTAGAAGTGATGCGGACCCTCCTGATTAAAAAAAGAAAAAAAAAAGGGGTGAGGCTGTGCTGCAATGTAATGGAGCAACTCCAACAGTTATTCCAACAAACCATTCCAGTAACAACTTACTCCTCTTCGTTGGTATCTAGTCTATGGTCTGCTGACAAGTAATAAATCCCACCTTCATAAGGTTCAAGTATGCAACGGGAATCACCAACTGATGCAACTGTCACAACACATCCATCTATAATCATGAAGGTTACAGTTGTTCCTGATGTTTGTGCTGTACAGGCAAAGATAATAGTGTATATTAAATCAACATAAAAGTTATGAAAAATTCAACAAAAACTAGGTAACTAAGAAGTATGAACCTATCAGTCAAAGCTCAATAACAAAAGTTTTAGTAACTTGCATTAGAAAATGTTTGTTCTCCAATAACTTTGGCAATGTTTCATTTTCCATTTGGGGTGTTCCAAACATAGTTTGGAAAGTAAACTAAGTTTCGTGACATGTTTTATTACCCTCGAAACTAAGTTCGTACATCAAAATTGTGTGCGAAAACTCAGTTTTGTAGAAGCAAGACTTGGGAACTTTGCAAACTTTAATCCAATCAAGCACTACATATAAAAAGGAGTGATTTCCAGCAAATTCAACCAATAGAATAGAGTATGTTTAAAAGAGGGTGTTACTAATATTTCTCATGCATAAATAGCTGCATTAACTCAACTACCATTATGGTTAGACAATATTAAACTGTTCTCAGTATGCATTAGACAATTAAAGCTGACGAAAATACGAGTACATTTTTCAAGGTTGGAAAAATATTAGGAGGGCTTCCTGATATATGATATAGTCAACATGTTCAGCATGAATTCTACCTTCTATTCTTTAATTTTAACAATTGAGAATATCGACTAGTTGTTCACTAACGAACAATACTAAATTCTCCCACAATGTTTTCCTATTAATTCCACCCGCTTACTAGATGAAAAAAGTATTTAATACATCTAATTTTCATTCAATTCAATTTAATTTTTTCACTCAATAATTTCTTTAAAAGTAGAAGGAGATTACATAGAAGATACAGCATTAGTCTTTGGCCATATTACATTATTACTGTCAAGATTTCAGATGGACGACATGAATTTGCCTCATAGACTAATAATTAATAGAAGCAAGAACAAACCCTTCAAGGAAGTAACCAGTTATACCTTTTTCTTGAAAATCTTTATCAGTTTTCACAAAGCCTGCAACCAAAGCCCTGGGCAACGCTGAAACCCACTCATCTCTGTTAAGATCAGAAGGAATTGCACTTAAAACGTTGTTCAGGAGATGCTCCTTGGTATAAATAGCGGCAGCAGATCCATTATGTCCATCAAATAGCTGCAAAACTTCGACATCAGAGTATTTATACCAATGTCTATTATGTCTCATAAATAAAACAAGAAATCACACGCACTTTGACTTCATGCATCATCACAATCACATTAAAATCCACATACCAATTACAACATTCATTAATTTTTTTTTTTAAAAAAAAAAAACGCAGAATGCGATGGTGTGAGAAAGGATCATAACATACCCCAAAAACAGAATACGTAGAAACCCCATCTCCCACCACCCTCTGGCATTCCGTCTTCAACAGCGTGAAATCCTCTCCTTTCTTATTCTCACTAGCTTGACCGTGCACGACCACAACATCCGGCTTCTCAATTTTCTCGTTGGCCAACTCTCGCTTCAGCAGCACCGAAAGGGGAACCGTTTGGTGTTCACTCCGAGCAGCCATTGTTCGCGCCGATGAACCTCAATTTCTCCGACACGACACACGGACGCGCAGTGCTTTAATCCTCCATGGGATTGCGCGGTCGGTTGCAACAAAATCGTAAAATAGGAGAGAATGAGACACAGGAAGCAATTGTGGTAACGGAAATCGCTATGAGATGGCAATGTGGTTGATTGGATGCGAAGAAAGGGGGAGGTTAAGACAGCGTGGAATGGAACCGTCGAAAAACGCGGATCCCGTCGTTCTGCAGAGCTCGCATTCTTGTTTCTTTGGTTGGATTATGCATAGAACAACGCAGAGACAATAAAGCATAAAACAAAACAGAGCAAAACGAAACAGAGAGAGAGAGATGAACGAATGAATGAACCGTTTCCTTTTTCTTTCTCTCCTTCTCTCTTTCTTTCTATGCCCCCAAAGAACACGGTGAATGACGTGACATGGCGAAAACGCATCGTTTCATTCGTCCGCGCCAGCCATTTTCCTTTGGAGCCAGCCAGGCACCCTCATCGTCAACGTTTTCTTCACTCTTCCAAAAACTTCACTTTTTTTCATTATTTTTTAAACTAACTAATTACTTTATTATAATTTATAACTAAATAAATAATCCTATGAAACCATTTTGCAGTGTGAGTTTATTAAAAAAATATTCTTTAATAATTGAGTTTTTATTATTAAAAATAATACACGAGAAAATGTATCGGTAACATCGGGATATCCAAATTCGCCAACAATTCCAAGGCTCTGCCCTACATGTTTTGTTTTGGTGGTTGCCTCATCATCTCCCACAAAAATAGTATGTTTTCATAGTAATTTCATTTAAGTGAAAAAAAAATTATATTTAAGCAATAAAGTTGTAAATATGCCAACTCTATTGTTTGAATTTTCTTCCAATTATAATGAGATCGCCGTCACGATTTCATTCATTTATTACAACCAACTTAGTACAATGAATAAATATATTAATATAGCGGTTTAATAAAATAGCTTTGATTACAAATTCCACTAAAATATTTTTTATTTTATTCATTTAATATATTCATTCTCTGCAGATTAAGGGGCTTTGATATGAGATTAGATTAGAATAAATGAATCTGAGATGGAAGATAATGTTAAAAATAACTAAACTCATTTTCAACGCTTGACATTCCGAATAATATATCTTTTACCGGTAACCTTTTCTCGTGATTAGGTTTTCTTAGTTAAGCTGATGTTTTTCTAGTTCAGTATGTGTTGGGTAACTTTTAACTCTTAAAATTTTCCTAAAGTAAAAATGATTTAAATTTAATTTCTATACATTGACAATATGAACAGTTAGTTAAAAATTATAAGTATGAGTTTTTTTTATGAACATAATTAAAGTTTTCATAGATAGGTGAAAAAGGTGGAATTGAGCTTAACATTGGATGCGGAGAAGCCGCAATCATCGGCGCTTGTTATATTTAGTATTATTTTATAGAGAAAAACAATTGGCGCGTCCACGTCACACCATCGCCGAAAGGAACAGAAGATCAAATCAAAGCCCAAATGATCCTTTGTTTGTGTGTGTGAGTGAGGGTTTCACAAAGTGATACAAAATATAGAGATAGTTGTTGTTATGGAAGAAACTTCCCGCTAATCATGCTGCATAATCTTTTGTTTAACACTATAACTAATAGTCATAAAATCAATATAAAAATGGATAGATAGGTCATTGTGGACACATTGATTTGATATTTGTTTTATTCCAAAGTTGTTAAAGAATTTCAAGGAATAATGTTATTAAAAAATTTTTTTTTCTTTTAACTAATTAGAAAGTGCATTTTTAAGTCTAATTAAATATCACAAATTATTTTGTAAAATGACATCATTAATGATATACTATAATTTAATTCTATCAATGTGGGGATCTTCAACATAATTTAATATTTATTTATAATTTATGCATTTTGGGTCTATGTTGGGTTTCATCATTTAAATACTAAAAGATTAACTAAATCAGATTATTTTAAATAATGTAAGATCTAAGGTCTAAGTACTAATTAAATAAATATGAAAAGGTAAAATATTCGTCATGGGAAAGGTGGATCTAAGAGATTGATCTTTGACCTTAAAAAGCCAAAAACTTCAATAAAAATTATGTTAAATTGAATCATATCTAAGTACATTAGTTTTGCAATTTGCAAGCTGTAAACAGTTTTCGAAACAAGTGTTGTGTTGTGATGAAATAGGAGATATTATTTATATATGTGAAAATTCAAATACGCGTATTCCATTCCACCACAGCATCTCCGCCACATGCGCTATTCCAAACAACTTTCTCCAAATTCAATATTTATAATGCACTGCACTCTTCTTTTCCTCTTACATTTCTTTTCCATGAAAACACTTTTATAACTTCCTTATATTATATATAGGAGGTGAAGTTGCTTCCATAGATAGTGAAGCTGTCAAAGACACGTTAATTCATTATTCATAACTTCATAACTTGAAATTGTAGGTATTTAAGTTTACTTCAAAATGACAAAAAATGCTTTCTTATGTATGGAATAATTTGAATAATAAAATATTTTTAAAAATGTCCAATAAATTATTATTTAAAACAATAGACTAATTTTTAAACAAAACATAAAAATTGAGGCACCAACTAATTTTTATCTTTCAATTAGTAAAGACGTGTAACACAGTTCAAATTCTACATTTACAACTCTAATAATTAATAATTACATCAAACTTATTTTGTGGATTTACTTTTATTAAAGCTTAAAAGGTAAAAAAAAAATAAATAAATAAATAATTGCGATTTAGCGTAAACACATGATCGTGACATGTTTGCGCAATGGCACATGTGACAAGACTATTTCTGCCTTTGTGCTCTTCACTCCGCCAGGCCAAGGCATGTCCAGCTATGTGCTAGAGTCAACAATTTCACACATTTCATGTTTTTTTAATAGAAAAAAAAAAGTATAATAAGAACTACGTATCGATCAATAAAATCAGATTCAAGAAAGTTCGTCATGGGTCATTCTCTTCATTTATATAATATAAATCACTGATGGAGAATAGTTCTATTAACTTAGTTCCTCAAAGACGATACATACAAACACAAGTTATCTTCCACACAAAAACTAAACCCAAAGACGTTCCCTCCACTACATTAGAGATCCTGTAAAAAGAAAAATTAAATAAACAACGCATTCATTAGAGGGAGCCTACTCTGGCAGTATCCCAGCAGAAATAATTTAAGACTGAAACAAGCAGACTTTCACTGCTTTAAGACTCACATGAACAACGCTGAATTAAGACAAAAATGAAACTGACTACAACAGCACCCACTTTGACACACGCACAAGACCCACATGTATCTTTAAGACGACAAATACAAAATTTTAGTATGACTATGATTGCAACCACCGGACAGAATGTGATGGGAAAGTTGGAATTTATTGTGCCTAAACCTAGCCATAACCCTCGGAAGCAACTACGAAACTCAATACATATAATTACAATACATTACGAAAAGGACAAGACTTAGATGCATGATTACAATGCCACGAGTATTATTTGTGTCATTCCTCAATCAGATTTCGAGTTTTCATGTTAATATACGCAATTTACACAATGTCAATGTTTATTACCAAGATGAAACTCTAATTCTACTTGGTACAGTATCTAAGTAATGTATCTATGCCATGCTGAGGTATGTCTTGAGTATCCCCGTGACATGTTCTCACCTGGTGTGTATTATCACTTTACCTTTCAGAACATAACGCCATTAGTCAGTCTCCAACAAACATACAATTGCCATGCAATACTAGTCAGTTTTAGATTGTTAAATATGTATTGGGATCTTGACTTAAGCAATGAATGTTTGTCTCTATTCTTCCCCTAGTTCTTTTGTCTGTTTCTATAGGTGTCCAAGTACTCGTTTCCAACATTACAGACTAGTTGCTTAATTTCTCATCAAGTTTTATCAAATCACCATTGTTGATCTCCAAAAGCCTAGGACAAACAATATTGTTCAAGTATCAAACTCAAAAGGACAATCGTTTCTACTCTACCACTGAAGGCCTTTTCTCATTCAGTCTGTGTCTACAGGTCTCCAAGTGCTTCTTTCTAACATTACAGAAGACTTGTTGCTTAATTTTTCATCTGAGGTTTTATCAATTCACCATTATGAATGTCCAAACAAAAGCTCTAGGTCAAACAATATTGTTTAAGTATCCTCCTAATTCACATTTCATTTTTAGGTTATTTTTTATGTAACTTATGATTGGTCATGCTTATTAAGAAAATAGTACCTAGATTAATTTTACAGGCTCCAATCTCGAACTGCAACTCACTCGATTTGTTTATCCTCTGAAGGATTATTCGCTCTAATAATGTACACCTGAAAGAAAACATTAGCAACCACAATGTGTCATGGTTAGTGAATTCAAATAGTACACCTGAGGCACCAGTAGATGCTAAATCTATGAATTAAAATTGCAGTAAGTAGCAATATTGGGATAGCCCAAAAGGGATCAGGTAACAACAGAAAAGAAAACTGAATTATGAAGGTGTGTCGGTGTAGTAACCACTGCAGATGTACTGAAATATGCCACACATTATTTAAAGTTTTAAAGGAAGAGTCATGGACTCGATTATTAATCACATCACAACTTTTTTTCTTTATAACAACCATTAGTAGCTCACATAATTCAAAAATATAAAAAAATGCAATAAACTAAACACAAGGGTATGATGAATGAATATGATCAATATTTAATCACCTTGAATGCAGTGCGCCTGATTAATTGGAAAATTAATGCGTCCCCATCAGCTAGGTCATGAGCAACCGCAAAACCTTTCCATCCCCCACTAAGTCCTGTTTTACGCGGTAAATATACTGTTGGATACTCATTCCCATCTTCATCAATCAAAGTCATCACTGCATCCACTTTTGGAAGATTGCTCTTGCAGAAATGGACTGGAAGGCCCTGTTGTCAACGGAAAAGTATGTATCGGAGTCACTTCTGCGGTATCAAGGTTATTGTATATGCAGGGACATAAACTTTTCTTAGGAGTCCTATATCCAATCCTTGAATGTTTTAAATACTTTTAATTATGAAAAGTAAGCAGACTACATAAAAAATTGAGGAGAAATTACACTCATTGTCCATAAAAAGCCTTTTGAATGACACTTCCGCCTTAAATGGAGACTCACCTCCCTTATGTAATAAGGTAGCACACACTACTTATTAAAGTGACACACAGCCCTTCTTAGTGCTATTTAGGGGAGGTGGTTGTATTTTAAAGGCCAGAGAAGACAAAAATATCATTCAGGAAAACATGAGGTCCATTAAACTCAAATTTAATACTGCTAAACATTAAACTCAAATAAATCGTTTATTCAGGATAGATTATTACCTTTAATTTTTCATGTTTTTAATGTTCATTATAACATTAATGATAAAATAGTTGTTACTAACGGAAAAATGAATTTAAAAAGTCTATCTTGAGATTATACGTTATTTTTCATATTTTATGAAAAATAAAAACAAAAGTAGATCTATCACAACTTAAATCTATTTTTTTTTTCTCAATTAAATATTATTTATCATCTGTTATCAAATATATTTAAGTTTAGACATGGAAGACATCAAATAATAAAATACTAATACTAGAAAAAGAAACTGTACTATAACTTTTGCACCTTGTCACTTCCTCTTCTGCAGAATATACACACTCTTAAGAAATGTCAAAGAAAATTTATTTTACAATCAAATTTGCACACAATTCAAAATAGATAACAACTACAACTAAATAAGAAATCTAAAGATAAAAAATTGGTTTTATTTTATATACCAGCCAGAATCCTCCACTGATATGGGACTGGAGCATAGACTTTATGAAGTTGGGGTAATCAGATTCTAAACCCGACATTAAGTTTTCTGCTTTTTCTAATGCTTCTTGCCTGGCTTCATCTGAAGCGTATACTCTGTTAGCATAATCTCTGTGCCTATTGCCAGTACTTCTACAAAAACAACAACAAATGAAAGGAAAAAAAAAAAATGTCATCTCAGTTTAAAATAAAGTGAAGTGAAAGTTAAGATGGATGTGCATGAATGAGAGTGTAACCTTCGAGGTATAGAGACTCTTTCAACAAGCACCTGTCAGGGAAAAATGATGGCTAGTGAGAAAGAAATGAAAAATGAAAGTATCCAATGGAAGGAAGGAAAAAAAAAAAAAAAAAAAACTGACTTCTTTGTAAATAGGAGATGGCAAGTTGGCCAGACGGCCTGATCTTCTTACAACCACATGTTCCTTAATTTTGGTGCGCTTCTTCACTGATTTCAACTGCAATCAACCAAAGGTGATGAAATGCAATAAAAGTAAATGAAAAGAAGGATTGTTGCTGTGATTAGTATTGAGAATGCATTTAGGGTTTAGGATTTACAGGAGAGGATGACGGAGAAGAGGATTTTTGAAGGGCTCTGGAGAGGAGAGGGAGATTCAGAGCTTCCATTCTCTTTCTGTTCTCCTCCACTCTCTTGCGACGAGTCTCCTCGTATGCTGATGCTGCCACCATTTTTGAATTTGGAGAAGACAATTCAAGAAAAAAAATGCCTAAAATTATGTTTTGGTTTCTTTGATCTTATTTGTATATATTCGTGTGGCCATGGTTGTGTTATTAGTCGACCGTTGTGGCCATGGTTGTGTTATTAGTCGACCGTTGCAATCCCCACTTCGGTACGTGCAGTGCGCTGCCAATTGCAGAATCATTGGCCAAATTTTAAAATCTCTAACATGTTACTAGTAAAATCATTTATCTGTATAAATAAAGATCAGAAAATTAATTTACATAATTTAAAAAATGATTTATTTGTAAAACAAATTTTCGATATTAGCATACTCTCATTGCTAGGTTCATCATTCCTGCCGTTAATAGTTTAAATGTTACATGCTTTTCTGTTGATTTTTTGTGATAATAAAAATATAATAAAAATTAATTATTGAAATTATAAAAAAATTATAAAAACAAATTTTTATTAATATTTATAATGTTATACCTATATAATAGAAATATTTATAATTTTTCATCAAGATAATTACTGTTATTTTGATAGTTTATTATGGATCATAAAATTAATAAAATTGGTTGTATTGATAAAAAAAAACACTTACAAAAAAGAAGTCCAATTATTAATTATTATAGATTGAATAAAATAAAATTTTATTATTATTTTTATTTATTTATTCACCTTTTTAATCTTTTATTTTTTTCTGTAGATTTTAGTTCTTAAATTTTGAAATTGTCATCATTTTAATTTAATTTTAATTTTAAATGTTTTTATCCAATTAAAGATTAGACCTATGTATTTTAAAAATATTTAGTTATAAAATATAAAATTCAAATAAATATACAGAAATTGAAAATTAAACTATAGTAATTACTAAAAACTGTAACCATTTGTGTCCCTTAACAAGATAATTTAGGATTCAAATTGTGGTGAAATTACTTTGAATATGGAATAAATTACTATATCAAATGGTTATCTTATCTGCATTCTATGTAAATTTAAAGTTTTGAATCATACCAATAGTAAAGTCATTTTTGTCATTCACCACTATAATTTCCTATCTTTTATTAGCCATAAAATGGTTCTCTGGAGTTATTTTGAATTAAAATCACTAACTTTTAAATTAGTATGTTTAAGTATAAAGTATTTGAGATTTTTATTTGACAGTTTACTAATGACTCTTTCCCTAGATCAACTGTTTAGGTGAAAATAATGTATTGAGCTGCAACTTCATTCTCCAATTTCAATCTATAACTAAACAGCACAAGTGTTGAATCTATTTTCCAAAGATTCTATGTTGGATTACCATTATATTTTTGTTGATGCAATGATTGTCTTCAACATTATGGTTGGTCATATGTTTGAAAAAGATGTTTTTTCTTTAATATAAATTGTTTTTATGGGAAAAAAGTTGGATGATTGAGAATATTATCCAAAAAAATATATTTTTTGACATTTTTTTCTTTTAAAAATGTTAGTTTATTTTATCAATACAACAAACCAATAAACCAAATTAGTTTAATTTAACTTTATTTATATATTTAGAAAATATCAATGTACCATATTTATTCTTATTATTTATGATTTTTAAAACTCTTTTATCATTATTACTATGTATTGATAAAAAAAAATACATTCTAATAAATAAGGAAAGGAAGTATAATATTATATAAAAATTATAAAATGTCTATAAAAAATTATCATTATCTTAAATATATACATATGTATATATATAAATGAAAGTAATTATCTTTAATATCTTTTAAGTAAACTTTTCAAATAAAAAAATATCAAGCATTTAATTATTAAAATAATTTAATTTATCAGAAATCATTGGAGCTTAAAATCTTACTTCTTCTAACTACTAAGAAGAAGAAAAATCAGAATGAAATATAGGTAGAATCTAAATATTTCATCAGTAGTGAATTAACTATAACAGTGGCCAGGCATGACATTGACTTCCAGTAAAAAAAAATTCAAAAAGTTCTCTATTACTTGTCTAATTTAAAAAAAAAAAAAAAAAAAAAATTTTTTTTTTTTTCTAATTTAAAAAAAAAAAAAAAAAAAAAAGGTATTCAAAGCTCATATAGACATGTACATTTATACTTAAATTGAAAGTATAGTCTTAAAGATTCTAGAATCTTAAAAATAATTACACCTTTTTGGAATGAACTTTACAGTGTCAGTTGAATAAGATTGAACTTTTCAAGTATTTAAAACATGAATATTTGTTATAAAAACTCTAAAAATAATATTTTAGTAGCATTACCCTAAAAAATTTAATTTCCACTTTTTTTAAGGTTAGTAAAGAATTAGTGTATTTGTGTATCCTTCTTGGGTACCACAGTAAAGTTCCAAACTTGAAGTCTAATAAATCCTCATAATCTTTCCATAATATGGTAAACAATAAACTAATAGCACCAAAAAAAATCTTACAAAAAATATCTTTCAAGTCCTCACATAACCTCTCAAACATTTTTAACATACTCTTGATTACCAGAGCAAAACTTTCTTTCCCGGAAAGTATCATCTACACACTCCATTCAGTTACCCCTTTACCTTTAATTTCAAGTAATAATAATTGTACTTATATGTTTACACAGAGAACACAGAACCATACTTGTGTTTATATTTCTATAGTATTTCCATTCATTTTAACAATACTTCAAAACCCTAAAATACGATGAAGTTAATTTACTAACTCATTGATGCACTATTGGTGAAAAAAAACTCCAATAGCCTCCACCATTAGATGATTAAATAACTACAAAGGACAACAAAACTAAAAAAAGGATTACAGACATTGTAACATTGGCATAAATATAGAACCATATGTATATATTTAAAAAAGTGCAAAAATATTAGCTAATATTTTATCAAGTTCGAGTTCTTCAACCAGAGTAATATCTCCCCAAGTCCTTCTTTCAAGCTTCTTGGCCTATAGTCTAGCTCACTTTTAGCCTTGTCGCAAGAATACTCCCACCGATGTCTTAGAACATGTACCGACTGCTCCAATGATAAACCACTTTAATTAGTTTGATTTTGAATGTTGGATTCATTGAGTAAATTCAACCTATTATTTGAATAGAGTATCTTTATTCAATCTTTACTTCTATTCAAAATAAAATTACAATTTTTCCAACTAAAAACAATAATCACAACCCAGCATCAATTTTCCTTATTTCCTTATTTTAAACAAGGATATAGTTAGAAAAAAAAAATATATATTAACTAGGGTCTGGATTTTCAAAATAAGATAATTATAAAACAGAATTGAAAAACTAAAAACCCTTGGAAATCAATGTTTTTGAAAGAGAAGAGAGAACTGACCGGTGGACTGATGAAAGGTAGCTTTCCTGTGATTCTAGAGAATAAAACTGAGAGCCACCCATATAGGTCAATCACCCACAGAGGGATGTTAAACACTGGTTTTCTAGTATCAGTAATCACAGCAGCCATATCAAAAACATGGTTGAAGGATGCATTTTCCCCTGTTAGTAGATACCTATTACCAACTTTTCCTTTCTTCATTGCCGAAATGTGTCCCTCCACCACATCCTCAACATGACTGAAAGAAAATCTATCACTTCCATATCCTACATAACCAGGCAATCGGCCACTAAAGCGTTCTACTATCTATAATCAAATCAAACAAACCCAAACATTAAACATTATGAATTTCATTTAAATGCATATAACTAGTCATTTAATCATATACCATTCCTGCAAGAACGTTTCCTGCAGTGACCTTGCCAGGCCCATAGATTACTCCAGGATACAGTAGCACTATTGGCACCCCCTCCGACGCAGCTTGCACCGCAAGCTTGTCCGCAGCGACCTTTGATTTTTCGTATTCCGTACAGAAATATTTTTCGTGATGGACCTGCAATTGCAGTTGGAATCAGAATCGGACTTCAGAGTATCAAAAGGCCATAAACAAATGCACAAAACACGGCATCTAGAGGATTTTGAAATGCACTTGATTCTCGTCCGCGACGCCTCCGTCCGTAGGTCCCAGGGCGAAAAACGACGACGTATACAGGAGTTTCTCCACCGTGCGAGTCTCCGTCACCGCCGCCAACACGTTTTTCAATCCTCCAACGTTGACCTAATGAAAATGAGGAAAGCGATTGAGAATTGCGGTTCGGTGATAGAGGAGCGAGAGTTGGGGGAACGTACAGAGAAGAATTTGGAGGGATCGGGAAGCCAGGGTTCGACGAGGGCGGCGAGGTGGAAGACGATGGTGCAGGAGGAGCAAGCGGCGAGGAGAGAGGCGTAGTTGGTGATGTCGCCGTAGAAGATTTCGATATGCGGAGAAAGAGATGAGATATCGCTGGTGGACCTAACGAGAACCCTCACGGAGTAACCTTGCCGGAGCAGCGCGTCGCAGAGTCTTCCCCCGAGGAAACCGGATGCACCGGTCACCAATATCTTCATTGTTCCGATTCAACCCTTGAAGAATTCCCTGCGCTTTTCAACACCTTCTGTTTTCTCTGACTTGCCTAAGTCAAGCTTTTAATTTGTTGAATTTCACATGATAGGGTGATGCAGACAATTTATGTGAACCATTATGACAAAGAATAAATGTCAGTTGAATAAGTATTAAAACACAGACCAGATTAATGTCCCTATCATAAGAGTCTCCACACACAAGAAGTCAACTCTTTAAAGACAAAATTTACATCTTGTAATTACCATTAATGAAAGAGTTAAGAATAAATACTTACCTTAAAAAGACGATGATATAACGGGGTAGAACATGGATAATAAGGAAGGAAATTATGTTCCAATAATCACCTATATGCACCGAAGTCCGTATCCAATGTAAGTATTGGATCTCTAGGTTCATCAACATCAGTCCTAGTGGACAAAAATCAATGAATTAAATGGTGCAAAAAAAAGATGTTTTCTTTTTATGTGAAACATGAATCAATTGATGAGATTGTAGAAGTGAATCAATGTGAAAAAGTATTGTGGAAAAAGTTGAAGATTATTACAACCACCTTGGTGTGAAACAATAATTATGACACAAATCATGAATGCAACTAAAATATTGACTGAAAAGGCTCCTTATTCATGTGTCCAATTTTAACGAGTGTTAAATAAAAGATGTGTAAAGGAGTAAAAGTGGAAACTCTGATAACAACATAACGAGTAAAGCATATCTTGTATTATCAAGATATTAGTCGCAAATTCCCTCATAAACATGCATAGATACTTTTGAAAGTCGGCTTAAATGGAAATATGGTCAACAAGGTGTTGGCATGCCAACAACATTAATAAAAAGAATAATAGAAAAAAAAATTGAAAAAAAAGGTTGAAAGATTTATTATATTATAACACTACAACATAAGGAAAAAATGTTAAAGATGGAAAAATTGGTGAAGACAAAATAAAACCACTCAATTAGAAGAGATGAAGTTTCTTGGACCAATGATAGAGAGACAACTCAAAGTAGGTTATAGAAATTGCTTAAATTATAGAAATCTTATATTGTAGTAGTTGCTAATCAAAATTAACTTTTAGATATTTCTTGTATTGTCAACCAAAAATTAGTATGATGTATTTGCATGATTTTTAGTTTATTAAATGTTGGAGCTTCAAATCATTTTTTATTCAAACTAGCATATACTATAAACCTAAACAAATCTCTCAATTTATATTATTGTCTTACTTCTGAATTTTGCAATCACTGAATGATCCAAGCAGTCCATAGTACTATAAAGAGGTAGGATGAGGATTGTAGAAGAAGAATGATGGACATTAATACACAGCAATACATGACAAAACTTATTGATACACAAAGAGATCGAGTAGCATTCCATTTATTCAACACGTCAAACAACCTTGATTCTTAACGAACTCAGAAGTAGTGATTAGGACTACTTACTTTATAAACAGAATTTGAGGTTACAATTACAGTTCCCACTATATTCTCTGTCGAACCATTTTTTTCTCCGTTGAAGTAGCTGTACAATTTACACAGGCTGCTTAATCACATTACTTAAGTCCACCGTTAGTCCTTTTGGTTCTTATTTCAGGTAATACAGGATTACACTTTTGTGCCCATTACATCTCCCGAAAAATTTGAACCTTGAAGAAAACTCCACCTGAGGATTTGTCAGTCAACAGTCTTACAACCTTGAACGCCGCATGCATTTTATAGGATTAAACGGAATGTGCTTCCTTGTACCTGCTGATAAAGCATTCTTCGAATTTGACCTGATATCCCAATCCTCAACATTCTTAGGCACACAAACATCAAACAATATTTGGCTAAGAAGCCCATGTGCATTGATGCTCGGACGGCTAGGAAGATGAATATACTCTCCCTTGCGTTCATCTGCTATGGTGCCAATATCTTTGCCCACGTAATACTCCGTTGAACTAGAAGACAAACTATCACTTGGAGCAAGAGCAAAACCTTGGAAACTAGTTGAGGTTGTCGCTGCTTTCCTCGATTCTGAGAACGGATCTGTTATCTCATCTTTTGCTCCTTCTATACCCAGTTTCTCATCTTCAACTTGTCTACTGTTTTTGTAACGATAAGTTGCGACTGCCTTGCCAAGGATCTCAATGATAGAAGCCTTGTAATCAATTGGATGATGCCGAAGATGACCTGTGACATTCAATTCAAGTTCAATACTTTCATCCCTACTCTACAAACCCATTTTAAATTTTACCCGGAAACTGGCACTGCACTAAAAATTAGTAGGTTGCAATCATGATTTCAATTTTACATAAATACCACGAAGAATTACCAATTCTTTCCTTTTGTATACACATTTAGCAAAACTAATTGTCTCTGTCAGTTTTAATATGGGAAACAAACTCATTTATAGTTTAAGTTTGCAGACTCAAGTGATTGGAACTTCGGGTGCAACCTAGCCCTGCAAACTCGTGTTGGAATGTAAAATGCAGTTCTCATCTTTAAGGTTAAAAAATTTACCAACTTTTCAAAGACTGCACATAAATGAATGCTGTTTCATCTAAATGAATAAAACGCAGTCAAAAAACTAAAAATAAATAACGGATCAGCTAGCTGCATGCAGTGCAGCAGAAAGCATGCAAAATGTTTACACCAAATTGCTTGATACAGAAGGCATGTACCCATGGTTTACACCATTATGAATAGTCATCATGTTGACCATGGAACTAGCATTAACAACGATTTGATATAATAAGCAGTTACATCTTGAAGTACAATATCACAATAGGAGCTACAAGGTATTTGAAAGGCCAAGTGATGAATTAGACCATTATAATTCTGAATTATAAAATGATTGGGAGGAAGTTAGTGTTACATTAATTTTGGATTGGACAGTTATATTTATGGTGTGAGTCGTGTGACAGCTAAAGAACACCAATTGATAAACCGATAAAACTACTATACCTGTAGTTCCCAAGACAAAATGTATCCAACAGAGAACATTCTCCGCCCACAAACTACAAATAACACACCTTCTGCCTAATTAAGAACCCTAATGTATAACTGCCATCAGTTATTTTCTAGAATCAAAGCAATTTCTAGTCCTAACAATACAGAATAGCAAATGGATGCAGGATGCTATTTTATTTTTTATCACATGCAAACAATACATTAATGGTCCTAACTACTACCCATAATTGTCAACGTCACAGTTAACAGTACACTTTTATCCAAAAGTACACAGCTGCTCATGACAGTTACTATTAGTTCCCATAACCAGTGCCAGCGAAAAATCAACCTTGCCTTGCCCCCAAGGCTGAGAGTAGGGAAGAGCTTCTTCCTCCACTTTAATAACATTACTTCTCCTTCATTTGGTGCTTCAGTGTCTCCAAAAAGCACCAAGGTTAACTGTTTTCCCTCTCATAGGTGTAAAAGACCGAATTTCTCTCCTCCATATTGGAAACATAAACCTTTGGTTTTTCTCTCTGTAAGTTCCCCATATGTTAAATGTTGCAGCTCCTTACTTTTTTCCGCAAAATACCTTGATCTATTTCATTCTTCCTAACTGTTGACATGGAAGAGGAAGTAAGGTCACTGTTTTGTGCATAAATCTAAAGCCACTAAACCAGACTCGAAGACATTTCTCCCACTCCCACTGCTATTCGGCTCAGCTGCAACAGTTACAGAAATTTGATCCTAATTTTGCCACCCTGTTCCTTACTTTGAAGGTGATGCAATAATGTCTTGCTGCCAATTTAGACTGCAACTAACTGCTAGTCTCATGATGAATTTTGGCCATTTCTGTTTCAATATCTCCATCCAATTGCATGCATGAAGGCAGGACGTAACGTTAAAAGTATGGATCCTGCACTCAATATTTGGTTAAAGTCTTCTCATGAAATGGTAACCCAAATATTGCTTCCCAAGCAGCCTATTTCTCAATATACTCCTCTCTACATTCAACTTTGTTAATTTCTCATATGGATTATCAGACCCTTTTTTATTTCTCTCAACTTCCCAAGTGAAAATTTCTTCACAAATTGAACCAGTGTATGGTTGATCGTGCCATACTTGACCTGTCAGTTCCACTTTATCAACTGTCATACGGTACTCTTCCAAACCGTGGAGATTCAAATCTGCCCCTTGATCTATTGTTCCATCCTTATGATTGGAACTCTTAATTCTTCCAATACCCTCTTCCTAAACAGCCTCAACATCCCACAGAGAAGCCTCTCTCCCATGTATCCCACCCTCTTATTCAGTTGCACCACATCATTTCACACTCTGCCTATTGTTGCTAACCTATATGATCAGAGACTCTAACCATTATGAAATCATCAACTCAATAATCTCAACAGATCTCAGTTTTCACTTGTATTGAAGGTTGGACTAAAATGATAAAACACTAATCGATAAACCAATAAAATATAATGTAGAACACAAATCACATACAATACAGCAACAAACTTGCTATCCCAGAGACAAAATCTCCAATAGAGAGTATCCTCTCTCTACAAAATGCATATAACAACACCTGGGTAATTTACATGCCCTGCTACCAAATATACCCTGATAGATAACTACCATCAGTTATTTTTTATGAATAATTGTTGTTCAAGGCAGTTTTCAATTCTTATACAGAACATCTAAAGTAGGATAACTTATTTTCTATAACATATTATAATGACACAATACTGCTCCTAACTTCAACCGTTAAGTGCCAACATGATGTTACAAGCTGTTCACATCAGACAAGTGTAGAGTGATATATAGGCAGTGACAGACTACAGGGAATTTAGGCATCAGATTGGTAACTCTAGTGGTTTGAACGAAGAAACTTTTGTTAGGAGAAACCCTCAGTTTGTTGACGTCTGTACTCAAGTTTGGCCAAAAGCTGAATTATTTCTATTTCATAACTCTGTTTATTTCTTCAGTCCAACACCATATGTTTGTCAAGAATAAACTTAAAAATTCATTCATATACCAGTATGCCAAAAATTAGTCTAAATACTGACCTACATGAGGAGAGGCACTCCATTTTAACAGTTTTACATCCCCACCAAGGTCCTTTAGTCTTTGAAAAAAATTTGAAATGACTTGAAAAGGAGCAAGATCATCATTTTCTGAACATAAAATGAGATACGGGACCTGCATATTCTGCAACATAACTATTTGATAAGCAGATAACTCGAGAGACCTGAGAAAAGAAAAAGAAAAAAGTAAATTTGTTTACCGATTCTTAGCTACTTACAATGGTGGAGTAAAGTGTCCGCCAATATTCTGCACGCTGTGATTCAAATCTACTGAGGAAAAGGGAATCAAGACCAGATGCTATGCCATTTGCAACCCACGAAGCAAATCTTGGTGGATGGGAGACTTTTAAAATAGTTGGGTGAAGAAGAAATCGAACACCCAAGTCACTGGTAAAATCAACTGGACTGGAATCATAAATATAGCCAGAAATACACTCCCTAACGAGCTGGTAGTCATCCTGCGATATGAAAATAGTTTAGAAGTGGTGAAAAAAGTAAAGATAAAAAAAAAAAATCTATTAGTGAACATCTATTTATTTGTGGGTGGGTGAACAGGAGAATTATAATGACAAATACCGTCCACAATACATAAGTCAAAGTTGCAAGAACTTGACCAAAATACTTGGTAAAAGGGAATATATGATCAATTACATCATGGAACATAGAATGCAGGGTTGGATTCAATATCATTTCACGCATTAAAATGTTTTGAAAAATTTAAGACAGTGATGAGTTTATCAATTATACAGTCTATGTAACTCAACCATCTTCTGAGCTGCAAATGGAAGGAAACATACCATATTATGAGCTTCAGAGCTGCCACCAATTATCTGGATGACAGAAAACCACAGTCATGAGATGATAGAACTAAAAGATTGTATAGCATGATGGTCAAAACATAAAAATCAGTCTAGAATAGAATACCTGAAGAATCTTGTACATACAAGCTTTTGCACCGCCTGAAAAGGATGCAAAAACAATGGGGCATTGCCTGATTTTTAGCACCTGCATGTTGAATAAAATGCAGTATTTTTAAGCTTGAAACCACGGATTGACTTTTGACTAAATTAAAAAATATTACAAATTCAACAGTAGTTTAAAATTAAAAGAATATAAACTTAATTTCAGACTCCTTTACAAAGGTTGTACACAATGAGATATAAAAGGACAAAACATGTTACAATAATGCTTTCTATCTCATCCAGACTCACTTTGTTGCAAATCTTAATCAAGATCATCAAAATGTAAACCACTTTAGAATAAATTAAAAAGGAACCTTTCAGCTAACTTAAATTCATGCTGACTGACCAGAAAAAAGAGGACTACAGTAAAACTTACCTCAACAAGTTCATTTAGAATATCAACAGCAAGAATTGTGGCTTTCTCAGGGAAGAACCTGCAAATAATAGCAATATTATAATCATCTTTTAGTATACATTCAGATTGAGAGGTGCAAAGAACCAAAGTATCAGTGACCCCATCTCTCATGGAAATTAATAAAATCGCAAGGCAGCTGCAGATCATTTTACATAACAACTAAACCTTTGACTTTAAGTAAAATAACTTCCTAGTAAAGCCATTAAAGAAGAGATTTAAATGTTGGAAGATTAACCAACATTTTCAATAATAAAAGAAAAAATTGAAACAAAGTTTGCACACACCCAATAAAAAAGAAAAACAACTAAAATGCAAATAAACAGCTACAACTTTGACTATGTGATTTGTCAAACAAAAGCTGAGGTTTTAGCATAACAATCAGCTCACTCAAACATTCAACAATTGCAATAAAAACCCCTTCCATCCAAACTGCTTTAATTCATAAAATGTACATGGAAAATTGTTTCCACAAAATTGAGAGAAACTTCACCTAAATTGGTCAGGACAACCATATTGATCAAGCCAAGGCAAGGTTAACTATTAAAGACAACATTCAAATATACAACCAAGATTATTGTGACATTTTAACAGGTAGTTTTGTCTATTTGGGAGCTCTAAGGACAAGGCATCACTCTAGCTCATTACATTTGGTGGTCCCATCAGCAACCAAAAAGCACCGCTACACTGAACGGAAGGAACCCCCGCACCCCCACGTTATGTTTTTCTAAATCATAAATGTTGATCAGGCTTGAAGGTTCAACTACACCAGTAAACCTTACGGCCAGGTAATAATAGTTCACACCAGTAATGCTTACTGGGAATATCTCATTCCTCTTCTGCTTTGAAAACATTTGTCTTGAAATGCTTACTTAGCACCCCCATTATTGTACAATAAGGTTTTAGTAGTGCCAATTCCCGCTTTACCCTTTAGTTTTGGAGTTGTTGCTACCTCGCCGATACCCTTTGCACTATGTATCCTCTTGCCGTCATTGATCTTTAGACCCTAATCCCATCTATGCTAAGACAGCAAGACTACAGTATATTAGTCATTCACGAGTGGTTTTCTTACTAAGTGGGGAAATATTTTAAAGGGTGGAATTCATATCCATTACTTCACGCAATTGAACAAGAAATAGGTGAGTTTGATCGTGGCAAAACCTTCCTTCTTAGATTTGACTTCTTTAAAGTACATTTTAGAGGCTATAAGTGTGGAGTAACAGTTGAAATTGTGACAAAACATTTACACAAGGATAACAAATGTTGATAGAAAAGCTATCACCACATACTATAGGAATCAAATCCTGTCTTCTAACAACCCTGATCATATATGAATGTTTGTGACTAGAACGATGATTAGCATATAACATAATTTAGGGGCATCCAATAGCGAATTAAGTTTAGAACTCACATATTCAGAAATTGAGCATGGCAAACGAGTGAATTCCATCCCACAGAGGAGTAAAGGTCCACGTATTTCATCAAGTGCTTCTCCTCGCTTGACATCCATGCAAACACCACAACTATCCCCTCAGCTTTCTCAGAAGCCACCTTTCTCCCCCAGTAATATCTACCACCAAATCCCCACATTCTTCTTCTTCTTCTTCTTCTTCTTAATCCTGCCATGGCAAAAGCAACAGAGCTCCGAACATTCAATTTCCAGAGAACTAACTAACAAGAAACACAATTCCAAAATTTGCACAAGATCAAAGAACAAACAGAAAAGGTTTACCAGAGAAGAAGACAGCCAGGCGCAATTCGAGCTTTCTCTTAGTTTCCGACAATCTGGCGCGAAAAAAAAAAAAAACCGTCGTTGGAACTTGGAAAGACCGAAGCAGAAGCAGGTTGTGTTGTGTTTTGAGCTCACGCTCCTCCTTCAAAGATCGCAACACAGATGAAGAACATTTTCTATTGGTAATTGCTTCCCCCACTTTTCATATTAGGTCTGTAGCCTTGTCCATAACTCGTGGCATAGAAAATGGGATTTAGAATTCACCCAAAAAGTCAGAAACCTTCACGACAGATATTATCAACACCATTATTATTATTATTTAAATTTGTCTTTACTCACTAAGTTTAATATTAAAATATTAAAATAATATATGTTAATCTCTCTATAAATAGAAACACCTTTTAACCTCATCTAAAAAAGTCTCTAACAGTGTTTCAATAAAAAAAAACATTTTTAATTATAAATGCTTTAAGAAAATCATTCTAATTACGAAAACAATAATACAATATTTGTGTGAACACGTTTTAGAAGGATTCGGATTGCTTACCACCTACACTTCACAACAGCGTTTAGACTCAATTATTCAATGTAATCAGCATGTTAGAATCGGTAAAAGAAGATTCAACAACAACTATTTTATTTCATAAATTATTTAAAATATATATGTATGATTCAGCAATCTAATCTACATCTAATGAATTTATTCTCGTCTTTAAATTCAATTAATCTCATTTCGAAACATAACTCAATGTATTCATTTTGGCATATATTATTTATTATTGATTAAAATGTTTTAAATTTCTTGAATAATACTCGCATAGATTTATAGATTATAATAACTTTTAATTGACAATACATAAATGTTTTAATTTAAAAATTATATTAAAATATGGGTTCCAATACTCTCCACCTTGCTTGTCCCATCTTACCTCAACCCATAAAATAATTGAGTACTAATTATTTTATATATGTGCTTTGGATTTGATGAGAGCATTAGGCGTAGGAGATGAGGAAGCTCGAAGATAAATACAAGCAGATTTGATGATGGCTGTCCTTATCCTCCAACATTGCATTTTTCATTCATTCCAATGCTACCAAGGTCTAGGCTTTTTTTTTATTATTTATCACTAAATTAACAATATTTTACATTTTTTTTTGTCACATTCTCAATAAAGTAGTAGTTACTGTAGATGCATGATTTTCTTTTAATTCTTTTTCTTTTCTAAAAAATTGTAGATTCGTGATTAAAGTTACAATAATTTCTTTTGATAATTAAGTATATGATTTTCGTATTTGTAAAAATATAACATAAACATGTTTACCACGATTGAAAAACCTTACAAACACAACGAGAGTCTATGAAATATATAGGCTACTATACATGGATGTAAATGTATGCACGCCCATAAAAAAAATTAAAAATAAAGTAATTACTTAATATTGTTAATATCTCTCCTTAAATTTATGTTTGAATTAAGGAAAAAAGAAACCAATATAATTTTGGTGAGAAGATTATGAACTAGAAAAGTAATTGGAAGATGTAAGAGCATCAAATTTTATTACATCTCTTCACAATTTAAAATGTTTTGATTTTAAGTGTTTGGTAAGATTGACAACAAGAAAAATAACACTAAAATCGTAAGAATATATTTTTAAAACAGTTAAAGGCAATAAAAAGCTTAGTGAAAAGATAATATATTCTTGTTATTTTTACAATGAAGCTCATAATACATTGTGTTTCTAAGATATCTTAAAATGTACTTGATAATATTCCAATGATGTTTTTATGATTCGTGTATATATTGACACACTTTATTGACAAAATAAGTTAATTCATGTTACATACTTTATATATATATATATATATATATATATATATATATATATATATATATATATATATATATATATATATATATA
>Ga0209489_100805_pt1 | contig 62479 bp, 26 predicted proteins | sample SiratrowhiteBW_FD_187527 | JGI IMG/M metagenome (GOLD analysis project Ga0209489, IMG submission 187527) | Root nodule microbial communities of legume samples collected from California, USA - Siratro white BW (SPAdes) (version 2) | ecosystem: Host-associated > Plants > Roots > Nodule | place... | reverse complement strand
TATATATATATCCATTATTAATGTAGGATGGATTTTTGTATTAGTGTATATAAATTATTTGTCTATTTTATTCTTAATGATATTTTAAAATTATAAAAAAAATAAAAAACTAAAACATAGAGAGAAAAAAAGAAATAAATAAAAACTAAAAGTGAAAAGCGGCTTCATGTATATTTAAAAAAAATCTTAGATTATACATCAAGTTGTAAATGTTTAAAATAATTAATTTTACGTAATTAAACTTTTTTTTTACTATAATATAATTTCAATATAACATATAATAAATAATATATTTAATTTTTTTTTCATATAACAAACTAATTATATAAAATAAAATTAATGCATATATACTTTTATTTATACGAAAATGATAAAACTATATAATACAAAATATGGGCATATGGGTTTCCAAAGTAATTTAATAATTAAATAATTTTTTATTTATTGTAGTATTACACTTATATTTTAATAATACATTAGGCAAAATGTCATACTAAAACTAATTAAAGTACTTTAAGCTAAAAATTAATATTTTGATTTTTTAAAAAAATTAAATTGACAACGGGTTATATATTTAAAGATGAAATTAGTAATTTTTCCATATTTATATCAATTATTAGGGGAAACTCCACTTTGAGACTTTGATACGAAATTAGGAAAATTTTCTTCTTTCATTTTCCCTTCTCTTCACGAAATATTTTATTGAGACTTGTCTATTAGAAATAATGATAAGTTACTAATCCAGTTAATAAATTAGCTATGCTCAGTTATCTATTTCCTCGAATTAATTTGATAATTGTTATTTATATTGTCTAAATTCATTTTATATTTTTTTCAAAATAATTTTTTTAAAGTATTAAAATTTCAATACATTCTAAAAACGTAATTTTCAAAAGTGTTAAAACTAACATCCTATAAGTTGTTTTAGGAATTTTAAAAATTCAACAGTTTTTAGAAAGAACTGTTATCAGTATTTCAAATAATCTATAAATTTATATTTTATTTTAATTTTTAACTTCATCAAGTTATGATATTATAATGTTTTAGTATTATTCTTTTAATTTAATTATTAAATAATTTTATCAGTAAGGTTTAGTTTTAGTTCACCAAACTATTAAACCCTAAATTAAGACGAATAGTTCATCAAACAGTCAAATAACCATGATTATATTAATGAGACAAAGTAGGGTCCAATCAAGCCGTATAACAATAAATTCATATCAAATCATATCATGTTTATAAAAATCAATCCACACCCCTTTCATTACGGAAAAGATGATTCCAAAATTAATAACTTTTTTTGGATATATTTTTTTAATAATAAAATAAAAGGACTCAAAGCAATATTCCACAAACCCAATTACGTACTCTAACACCCAAAAATAAAAATCCTATAAAATATCAGATTTAGAGAGTCCGCGTAGCAATTAGCGTTAACACCAAATTAGAAATTACAATGTTTATGTATACATATTTGGTTTGTTTATAAAAGAAAAAGAAGAAAACAAGTCCACGCCCTACTCCTACGCCCCTCTCTACTCGTCAAAGTTTGTATTTAAGTACATTTAACTTAGCGTCAGAACTTTTCAACACTTTCACAAAACTCATAATAAATCAAAATAAGGTTTTTATCATGCTATTATTATTATATTTATTATTATAAAATTATCATTATTATTATGTTATTATTATTATTATTATAAATATTATTATTATTAATATTATTATTATTATCATAAATCTATCGTTAAGTTAATGAATAATTTACTACGAATTAAGTCATTCACTAAATTAACAATTAATTTATCAACAGATGATTTAGCGATAAGTTTTTTTGTCGATAACTATCGACGAATTAAATCTGTCAGTAATATGTTAATAAAATTTGTTGGCAATAACATTTTATCAATGGATAAAATTTCAGCGATATTTTATGTTTTTCTTGTATTGATTTTGAGTCGTAAGACTCTTCATTTCAAAAGTGGAAATGTTGTACATAAATCTTAAAACTCAATATGGATTGGAGACTCAAATTTTGACAAAAGGAGAGGCATTAGTTCTACAAGTAAAATAGAGGTTCTGGACTTAACATAATCATAAGGAACATTAGACACTCAACCTCTATATGTTACTGAAAATGTTAGATGCACATACAAAATGATGTTCTTAAGTTTTGCAACTAGAGAACATCAAACACAGATGCAATCGATGCTCTTTAGTTTCAACAAATAAATGGAGAACATTATATGCAACTAAAATTGATATTCTTCATATTCCTCAAGTTAATATAGAATAAGGGTGTTCGTAGTTGGATTTGGTCGGAGTTGCACAAACTCATTACCCAACATGCTAAAAGAGTAATAGGTTAGGTTGGGTTGACTTTCTACAATTTTTATCTTAAATTCAATCCAACCCAAAGTTTTTATCTTAAATTCAATCCAACTCATCCACTCTTGAGTGAAGTAGATTAGATTAGATCAATTAGATCAAGATTTTTGAAAAAAAAAAAAAGTCATTTTTTTTGTTAAAATTTGTAAGTGAAACTATATGTTTATTTTTTAATAACTAAGATTTTAACTATCTTTTCATCATTATATACAAGCATGGAATATCTAATCACTATCGAACAGGAGAGAATTTTAAAATAGGATTGTGCATAAACTTCCTAAACCCTTTATTTTTAACAAATCTAGAAAGTTCATCAATTATTATCATCCTAACAAATACAAGAAGTGTTTTGTTTTGATTGAATTCAACAAGTTTCAAATTCATGGCATTAGGGTCGTCCCAAACTTTTTGAATGAGCCTTTGTAGGTTTTCAATTGAATCCTTGCATGGTTCAAATGACTTGTAAGAACCTCTAGCATTGGTGGTGATTAAACTTCAAATGATGCAAATTGTATAGGACCTCCAAAGAATATTATTGGTGACATAGGACTTGAGACATTTATACTTCCCATGCTAGTGATAGATTCAATACAATTAATCTTTTTTTCATTTGTGTGGACATAGAAACAATTACAAAGTACTAAAATATTTAAGTAATGATCAACATTTTGTTTCATGGAAGAATAATTAATAATAATAATCGAAAGAACAATTAAAATCAACATTTTTTACCACCCACCAACCCACAACGTCCACCTAATCAAGTGCAAAAAATACAGTAGAATCACATAACGCATGTTGTTAGTGTGCATTTTGCCTCGAAGAAGAACTTGTTCCTAAAATTAGAAGCGAGGTAATGATAAGGAGATAGATGGTGACAGAGAAGGAAGATAATGTTTTCATTTAAAAGAATAGAAAATTAAAAAGTCAACATTTCCCTTGAAATGAAGGTCGAAGACGAGATTATATTGGAGAAAAGGCAAAAAAGGTGGACAACAGAAGACAATAACAAAGACAAACAATATGGAGACAAACATTAAAGGCAAAAGGTGGAGGCAAATAATGGAACCGAATGGTGGTGGAGATGACAAAGGCAAGAATGTTAGGGTTGATAAGAAGAAGAAGATGAACACATTGCAATCATATTTAGGTTTGTTTTTGTAATCTTTGGTTAAGATGCCACAGAGGCAAATGCCAGAAATGAATAATAAAGATGAGAATGCTAGGATTGATATGAATAAGATGTGCCGCAACAACAACATTGAGGCTTGTTTGTTTGATGTGTTAGGGTTGAGATGTAACAGAGGTGATCACTGTAGCGAATGATAAAAATGAAATGAAGAAAGACGCATCACTACCGTGAGAGTATAGGTTTACCTAGGGTTGTGCCAACTGCAAGTGAGTGTGAGACAAATACAAGAGTGGGTCTTGGGTTGGGTCTCGAGTTGCCCATACTAAACTCATCACCCAACTGGTATAAGAATGAGTCAATTTGGATTGGTTGGGTTCGACCTAATCATAAATAAATCTTAACCCAATTTGGGTTGATTAGAGAACACTAGATGCAATGTAATTGGTGTACTTTAGTTTGTCGATAAAGAGCTTTACTCTTACATGCAACTTCATAACTTTCAGACCCAACATGCAACTCAGAGTACTTCAATCTTTATATGCAAGGAAAAGTTATGCTAGGAGGATCTTTAAATGAAAGACTATATATTTAATCTCACTAACTAAAGCTTAAATAAAATAGTTTTTCTTACTTACACTTTATATTTTTGGGAGCTATTAGATCGAATGAGAAGACATTCAACATCTAAAGGCTTTAATGATTTCAAGAATTTTCCAACTACTTTAAATTTGATCATATTATAAAAAATGATATTCGAAGAGAAGAGAGTAAAGAGAAAAGAGAGAAAAATCTTAAAAAAATAATGTTCTTTTATTTTAAATTATCTATTATATTTGTAGAATTTATAATTTGTGTTTGTTTTGCTAATTATTATTTTTCTTTAATTTGTCCTTAAATAAATCATCTCAATTTTAAATTATTTTAAGGGAATAATTATTACAGTAAATATATTTGTTTAAATAATGAAGCTATTTTAGTTAAAATATATGTATTTGTTCTGATTTTTTAAAATGCGTAAAAAGGCTTCAAATTACATATGATTTAAGAGAGAGGGAGTGTTTCAAATATATGTATTTTTCATTGTTTCTCTTATCATTATTTAGCTTTACTTATTCTTGCTAATATGGAAAACTTTTTTTTTTATGGAAGAGGCTATGTGGAGGTGGACCAATATCTTCGTATATATACTATTGTATATTATAGATATATTAATTTTTTTCTTATTTATTAACAAATGAATATTGATTAATCTTATAACATTGAATTTCATAAGAAAAAAATTTAAAAACTGAAAAATAAGATGTTGAAATAAGATTCTTTTAATACTAAAGTTACTATTGAATTTGGATTACAATATTATTAACTGAAATTATTGATAGAAGAAATATTTAGAATAATACTTTGAAATTTAATAAATAAATTTAAATTAAAGATTGAAATCAATATTATATTTTTAAAATGATGTAATATAAAATTTAAAAATTAATTCCAAATCTAAAATATGTTAATTTTAAATATAACTTTTAAAATTAATTAATTAATTAATTTAAATTAAATTAAATTATTAACTTAATAAATTGCTAGAAAATTTATTGGTAGTAAAATTTGGAAATTGAAGTAATAAATGTTAATTAATGATGCAAGTTAATGTTATAAATATGAATTTAATATTGAAATTAATAATGTGATAAATATATTGTTGATAATTGAAAATTATTAAAAATTATATTTATTATATTAATAAATTTGATTTTGTGAAATTTTTATTTTATAGGAACTTTAGCAGTTATAAAGAATTTTTTATCCTAATGACAAATAAACTCATATATGTAATTATTATTTGAATTTGTACAAATTTTGATAGAAAATTTTTACATTAACCGAACATGGGTATCATATGGGTAATATTTGTTTATATTCTAAATTATTAAAACATTTTTAATTTATTAAATAATCTAAAAATATTATTTTTCTTTTTTTTCTCTTTGTAAGTTTCTTTTGATTTGAAATAGAAGTTGTAGTCGTTTTGGAATTCTATTAATGTGTAATTAGTTACTCTTATTTATAGTTACTTTATACTTATGCAATTATTATCTAATATTTAATATTTTGATTCTATTAAATTTTTTATATAAGTATATTTTTTTTCTTGTAAATTTAACATTAAAGAAAAAAATGTCCTTCTAAAATTAGATTTTTGACAATATTTATTTGCTGTGAATCTTTTAAAAGAATTATTTCATTAATATTTGAAACGATCCAAACATAGGTATGAATTTGAGTAAATACAAGTATATTCATTATCTAATGAAAACGAATATAGAATACAAATCTCGTAGTCATCAGAGAATAAGAACAAGGATATGCATTTTTAAGACGGGACAGATATAATCAAATTTAGACACGCCTCATTATCATCCCTATGTGTTGTATCATAGTTATTAACATAAAATAGTTTTTAATAACTAATATAATTACTGAACATAATTAGTATGTTTTGAAATTTATATTTATGTATAATTATTTACTGTAAAATATTAAATTTAAATAACATCATACAGGAAATAAATATAATTAATTGTCAGGATAACAAGACTAAGAAATGAAATTAAAAGAAGAACAATGGAAAACAACGTCAAAAGAAAATAATAAAAAAAATTAAAGGATCAATTAGTACTTAAAAAAATACATTTTCTTCCTGATCCTTATACCAATCATATCCTTTATTTAAATAAATAGCTCAATCTTATCTTTTAATTTTTGAATGAATAAAGATAATTTAAAACGTCTGTCTCAAATCAAGATTAAATCATTTGGGCAACATCCACATTGATTTTAGTATAAACTGGAATTGTAGAAATCCAGATATTAATTCTAGGAGGTTTATAACATTCTAAATTTCCTAATATTTATTTTAATTATTAATTTAAATTTATTTATTAAATTACAAAATATTAATATAAGTAATTCTAATATAAATTATTTAGGTTAATAATATTTATTACAAATACTTTATAAATAAGTTAATAAATTAACTATATTTAAAAAAAATCATCTATATTTAAAATTACCTTTTTCAATTAATTTTTAGTTTTTAAATTTTTTTTTTTCGTAAAAAAGGATAGCATGTTTTTTAGCTTTAGAATTGAAGTTAGTCCCGAACATTGACCGGAAAAGAAAAATTGCTAGATAAGTAAATACACGAGAACAATGTCAAGTAAAGAATATTTTTGGCAGTGTTATTCAGAAAAGAAAAATTATATTAAAGTTTCTTATTATTTTCAAATGTCGGATTTAAGAATATCTTTTATTTGTCAAAATTTAAGATAACATCGATTTTTTTTCCTTGTACATTTTCAAAAGTTCAAAAAATAATAAATACAGAGAGAGAAATAATAAATAGAGGAGTTAATACCAAACTGCAAAATGGAGAGAGAAAATAAAGAGATAATAAGTTGACACAATAAAATTTTATTACCTAAAAAACGTTATATTTCCGTTTCTCACAAGTTAAATAAGTATTGTAAAGTTAAAAAACAATTACCAAATAAAAACTAATTAAAAGTATTATGAGATGTTTCTACCAATCGTATACAAAAACAGTCTGAATAATACACGTGTCAATCTTTTATTTGTTACTCTACAAATGGAAAATAATAAAATAATATTTATTCCTTTTTATATGATAATAATAATAGTAATAAAAAAACATTTCTTTTACCAAAACAGCATCAACACCACTTGGAGTTTTCCTTAACTGAAATGGTCCCAATTGAATACAAAAATTTGATTGCCACATAACCATTCTCCGAATGCTATCTTGTGTCTCTTCAAAACCTCTCTTCATCACTCTCTTTCCCTGTTCTATTCTCTCTCTCTCCTCCATCAATAAAATTTCTCAACCCAATTTGTGTGTGCACAAAACAAGTGAAGTGGTTGGTGAAATTTTTGCTATTTGGAAATGGGAGCAAAGAGGGGCAGTTCAATGGTGAATCTTTTGTTTGAAAGGCTGAGGAAATTGCCAATGAATGTGAAGATCTTTTGTGGGGCATTGCTTGCTGTGTGTGCTTTGGTGGCCTTAAAATTCACCATCACAAATAACTACTATTACTTCATAGGCTCTGAATCAATCCATGTTGCTGGGATCATTGCCCTCATTTACAAGCTTTTTGCCCTCAAAACATGCTCTGGTACATTTCCTTTCCCTCATTCATCACACCACACTATTCATGAATTCTGATTATGGTTAATTGAAATTCTCAATTGTTAGCAAGAAATCATAGCAACCACTTTGAATTAAAATAATTAGGGAAGGGATTGGCTGGGTTTGATTTTGTTTTCTCCTAATTTAAGGATTTGATTGTGTTTGTGATCTATGGTATCCCTTGATCAATAATTATAGGCTATCCGAAATTGATTTGATTTTATTTGATTTGTTTCACCAGATATCCCACTGCAAGTTTGAGTTTTTTGAGTAATTTTAATTTTTTTTTGTTCAAATATTTTATTTTATTGAGTGTATAATATTTTTTGTTAAGTACCCTGTTTGATTTTGTTGTGGATAGAACAATGTTTTTTTTTGTAATTTTTTGTCTTTTCATTTTTAATTAATTCATCAATTTTTTCCTTTTTTTTAGGAAAATAATTTATAAAGATAGAAGGGCATATCGTATCATGTTGATAGCAAAATCAATCAATTATAAAACTTGTGGAATTTTGTAATTCTTAATAAATTCACAAAATTATGATATTTTTTTAGTATTAAAATTATATTTAGTCACGGAAAGTCACACTAGAAAGAGTCGTATGTTAAGCAAGGATTGGTAGTTTAGAAAAGAATGTGGTCAAAAGTAAAAACTGTGTTTAATGCCATTAATGAGATGGTTGTAGAAAAAGTTTTGGTCAAAGTAACGTATATTAACTTCAATGGTATTTTTCTAACCTGTAAACTTTTGTTTAAAGATTTTCAAATAATAAACCAAAATACACTCTTAAACATAAATTAGTATGATGAATTTGGTTTTTCTTTTTTTTTTTTGCAAGATTTATTTGTATGTTTCTACTGTGCCTTCAAAATATATTAATTTTAATTCTTAAATTTATTAAAAAATTAATATATCAAAATTAATGTATTTTAATGAAACAGTAGAAAAATACACTAAAAATAAGTTTATCTTAACTCTTACAAATTATGAGAGTTAGAATTAACAATTATTTAATTTTAATATTCTAATAAATAACATGATTTAAATCTATACATCACAATAATTATGAATATAAATATATATAAAATAATAGGTTAAATAAAAGGTATGATACCTTTTATAATATAAATTAATATTACTAAAATTATAAAAAAAATTATTTTTATGTATATAAAAAATTATATAAATTTTTAGAATGAATATTATAATTCAAATATGTTTCTTTAAAAAGCATTTCATAAATAAAAATTTAGTTTTTAACATTTTAATTTTTATTATTGCTTAATTTATGTGTGAATATATATATATATATATATATATATATATATATATATATATATATATATATATCAAAATAAAATATAATGAATGGTAAAATAATACCATCATATCATCTTGACCCAACAAATTACAACATAATATTTATTCGATCAAATTTTCTTTTCCTCGCCTTTCTTCATAAAATCAGATGAATTACTGAAATGAAACACAGATTTCAAACTTTATTTCCTGTGATTCTTGAGGCAGGAAAATAAATTCCATTTTTCCATCTGTCCTCTATCCTTCCATCTTTTTTTTTTTTCCCCAAATTTAAATTACACATGAATGTTTAGAGTCAATCAAGTGTAACTTCTGCCAAATAATATTAAATATCTTTCAATGGTGTCATCATTAAAAAGAAAAAAAAAATCTTAAAATAAAATAAAATAAAAAGGGGGAAAATGAGCATAAAATAATTCTTGGATGGAATATCGGTACTCACGTGTCAAAGTCCACACCTAACTATCCTAACTTTATTTGAGAACTATGAATTGGATTGGCTGAAAGAAAGTCAAATTGAATGAATTTTCTAGGGTTGATTTAGCTTAACCTAATCACCTAACTTTATGCCACTGTAATGATTTAATAGGCTTAATCTTTTTAAGGCTCAGAAAAAATGCAATAATTTATATTAAATATTCTTTTAAAGAAGATGTCAATTCCAAAGTATTAATATTAATTTAAGCCCACCAAAAAATAGATGTCATATTTGATTTCCTCTAGGAATATGGGTCACTACCATACCAAACCTTGTCTACATCTAATTATAGTGAACACCCTTACTCTTCAAAATCTTACCCTTATACTCCATTTCTTTTCATGGTCCAGATTGTTCATCTGTTCTTGAACCTTACCATCATGAATGAATTGGAAATACCAGTGTTCATATTATTTAGCCCAGTAGGAAAAAACACAGTATAAGAGTACTATAGCTCACAAAAGTTAATACACCAATAAAGTGCAAGAACAAAAAAATGAGTATCTTCAACACTACACATAAAAGTCAGGGTTCTTAATTTTCACTTATACTCTAATTATGTTGTCATTTAAGAAGTTAAAATAGAACCCACATATTAGCTCACATTTTTATAATTATAAAAACCAGTTCTTACAACTTGAAGCCACATCAGCCTGATCTATTGAGCCAAAATCGGCTCTTAATTAATTGGGAAGCTGTAGAAATTAAATTTCATAAATTGACACATGGAAATACTAATAAATGTATACAGAAATGTGTTGCAGTGTTACTATATAATAAATGGTATCAGAAAATGAAAAGTTAGTTGAAATTTGAATTACTGATATTGGCTACGATATATTTAAGAGTAAATAAAACAGATGTTGTCCCAAATCTTCCCGAGATTCATCACTAAAGATTCATAATTGATTATATCTGTTTTTAGATATACAAAGGGTATATCTTTAAATCTACTTGAAATTTAATTCTACCCCAACTTTGTAGTTATGAGTTTATATTATAAAATGAGGTTTGTACAGACTTACAAAATAAATTTTAAATCTAACTAAATTTTACACCACCAACATATATTATGAAGTTTTTTTTTGTGTGTGTGATTATAAAATTTATGTTTTAATTTTATAAATCTATATAATTTCAAATGAAGAGTTTATATAACAAGTTTGTAATTCCATTTTCAGGTTTATCCCTGAAGACTCAAGAGCTCACAGCTTTGTTTCTAGCAGCAAGATTATGTTGTAGCACCTTGACAGAGGCTAACATACACACTTGGCTAGATCTGATAACTCTGTTTTCAACATTAGTGGTCATATGGATGATAAGATTCAGGTTGAAGTCATCCTATATCAAGGACCTTGATAATATGCGACTACTCTTTGTGGTAAATATACTTAGCTCTTCACTCTGTTGTGTTAACTTAGAGCATAATCTGAAGCCTTGCACTTTTCCATTCAATGAATATCTGATATGTCAATTTGAATACATTGCATTTACATTATTGAAAGTTCTGTTTCTTTCACTTGAAAATATTAGGAAAAGAAAAGACTTGAAGTATTTCACCTATATCTCTTGTTTTCTTTTCAAATAGGTCAAAAGATTATGATAACTTTTTTAGAATTTGTGTTCATTTGTCTCAATATGTGATGCATAATGTGCTTAGACCAAAATAAGTGTAACAATAACATGTATTATGCTGTGTGCTAGGTGGTCCCTTCTGCAATCATTGCAATACTAATCCACCCTTATACAAACCATTGGCGTTTAGTTCGAATAGTTTGGGCATTCAGTTTGTATTTGGAAGCTGTTTCTGTTCTTCCTCAACTTCGTTTTATGCAGAACGCAAAGGTTGGTCCTCTACATTTTCTTCTACTATTTCTATAATTTAGAGTGCATTTTGTAATTCTGGTATGTTTCTAGATGGTTGAAACTTTTACAGGGTACTATGTATTTGCTCTCGGTGTTTCAAGATTCATGTCTCTGGCTTATTGGATAATTCAGGTGAGATCAGTGTTCACTTGGTTTAGTCTACTTCACCTTTTTACACTTTTTCTTCACATAAAACTCCCTAACATTACATAAAATTTGAAGTTATAAGTATTGTATAAAACTTTATATTATATAAGAATAAAACAAATATGTTTTTAATTTTAAAAGCATCACTTTCTATCAACAACCAAATAAAAAAATTATTCAAATGTGGTCTTAGAATTTGTGAAACACTAGGGTCCACAAAAGAAATGGAGATAACATAATAGGTAACCTAACTTTTGTTCTCGTTATACTTTTAAAATCTTAGTTTTTATATCTTTTTTTCTCAACATTTTCGTCATAGTGAACACATTCTCTTTTTAGAATATATTTTCTTTTCGAATACTTTATTGGAATTATGTAAATAATGTTTATTCTATAGGTTTGAATAAATTTTAAGTTCTCAATTTTTTTAACTGAGTACTTTATTCTTTTGGGTGTCCATTATATTTTGCTCTTGTCCAAATTCTCTATTTGATCGTTATGTTAAAATATTAACATGGTTATTATGTTGGTCGTTTTATTTTGACCATGACGATTTTTTTTATGTGCATAGATATTGAGTTTGAATTCTTAGGATTAGGTTATCTATTATCCAGAATATGTAATTTAGAGGACTTTTAATACATTTCAAATAATATTTTCTAGAATGGGTAAAGATTATAAAATATATTATTATTTATTAAATATATTTACAGGGTGCAAAATGTGGGCTATCGGAAGTAAATATCTTTTTTAATTTTAAAATTAAGTTTTAATTTGAAACGCCACATTTCCCAAATAAAATAATCATTGAAACTTTTAAGAATACCAAATGATTCATGGTGGAACCTTTTTTTTAATTAAGACCAAAGCATTATGTTCTTTTGATACACCCTGAATAATGTGAACTATAATTGGTATTTAATATTTTGTAGATCTATGAGACTGGAGGGACATATTTATTTTTGGCTGGGAGTGGCTATTTCTGGTTTTTGGCAGCTTTTCTTGCAGAGATGGTTCAATCCTTCATCTTGGCTGACTTTTGTTACTATTACATGAAAAGGTACCTCAATTTCTTCCTCTAAAAATTCCGATATTTGGCTTATAATATTTTATGCATTATTTACCCTATTTATCTTATTATATTATTACAATATATTTTTTATTTAGAAGATAGATAGTTTAGAGTGCAACAAAATAAAATAATTGACATTTTTTCTACTTTCAACCATTTTACTTTTATGATATATAATTTATATTGTTATCATCATCCTTCGTATTAATTATTTTTGTTATTATTTTCTTTCCATCCGTTACATTTGTTATTATTACGTTACTTTACATATATTATTATTATTATTATTATTTTTAGTATAACTTATATTATTATCCTTATGTTATTTTTATCTTAATAACTATCATTATTACTTAATTTTGTTGTCTTCATACAACGTTGTTATCATAATAACTATTATCATTTCCAATATGTTGTCATTGTCGTACCATACTATTTCTATTGTGGTAATTAACAGTGTATCATCATCACTACCATTTTTATTTTCACCATCATCAACAAATACAGATATTTAAATTAGCAATGCATACATTATCTATTTTTAAAAGATAAACAAAAACATTTTTTTATTATTTATCATTACTTATATTTCTGCCTTTTTTTTTTCTTTTCTTTTCAGCTTTGTGCAAGGGCAACTTTTGAGGAAAATGCCTGTGTAAGGATCATGGTAATTATTCTATCAAAAGAAAGAAAACCATGCCTTATGTGCAATGTTTTGAAAGAGTTTCCCTTTTTTTTGTTATGTAATTTTTGTTCACATGAGGCTATAAGTTATCATACTGTATGTTTAGTTGGAATCATCTCTTGCAGATGGAGATCCTTGAGCTCTTAACCTAACTTTTGAGCCTTTTTGTATTTTAATGTTATTTTTTCAACCAAACTTGGGTGTTACAAGATTTCAAAGGCACACTGTTCTAGGCTCTTCTTCCTTCTTTTCTTTTATCCACGTTTATTTTATATATATATAGTTCATAGAATGATTTTTTTTATAGGAGATTCTTTTACAAGTCAGACACTAATTAATGTCACAATAGTTTTGATATATTGCTTTGCACGAGTTTTTGCACATAATTTAGGAGTAGTTGTGTAATTCATTGACAATGAAACAACATCAACATCTAATTGTATTTTATGTTTAATTATATTTTTGTTTCTCATAATTCTAATTTTAGTCTCCCAATTTTAAAAATTTTAAAAATATTATTTCAATTCCAAACAGTAAATTCGAGGATTACAAACAACTTTAAAGCCTAAATCTTAATCTTAAATCTTCAATAAGAAAAACTCATTTAGTCCCTTACATAAGTGTTAGTGACTAAATTCAATTTCTTTTTTCAATTTCGAGGAATTAATTTTCTTAAACTAAATAATAAAAACTGTAATTACTCCAAAATTCAGAAACTAAAATATAATTAAATTGCTTTATTTAGATATAATTTAATCATAAGACATGTGAATTAAGGTAAGTCTCGAAAATCAATTGCGTTTCAAGCATGATATGAAGTTATATATATTTTCAGTAATTCCCACTAAAAAATAAATATATATTTGATTGATTTGTGTTCTGTGAAAATTAAAAAAGAAAATTAGAGTATTCAAAACTGAAATATTGTGAACCTAAACCCTATACCTCTGTTCACTAAACACTTATTCACTGCATAAGTGAATTTCTTTAAGTAGTAAAAAGGAAATCATGAGTATAATAGTGTAACTTGTTATAATAGGATTTTATCTCTTTATTAAATGTGGAGTGGGATATATTGTTATTTGATTTTAACATTAAATTTCCTTAGTACAGAAAGGAATGTTAACAATAGCTAAAATAAAATTTTAATTACCGTTTTATAATTGTCATTAATAATTTTATAATTATCGTTAATACAGGCATGATTAATAAAAAGATTCAATGACACATGTAACAATAATTCAAATTATAATAATTGTTATATATGTAGAATATATGAAATATGTAATAATTTAGAAATTGTTTTTGAGAGTAGACATATTTTATTAATAAACTAAAAACTCATATTTATGAAAAAAAATTAATAATTAAATTTTTATTTTCATAAAGCTATTATTTCTTTAGAAATTTGTTCTTTTCTTTTTTTTTTCTTTTCTTTCTCTCTAAAATCTTACTCCCTTCATCAAATCAATAATTGAAGGCCAGCATTAGACTCTTGGCAGCAATATGATCAATACTATTCGATCAGAAATTCAGTTATGATCAATACTATTCGATCAGAAATTCAGTTAGAGTAAGTTCAATTTTATAATTTTTCTCTTATGAGCCAATTTTTAATTTGTTTCTTAGGTCTATGTATAACTGTTGCATGTGCTTGCTCTCAAAGACTTCAAGGGATTTGTTAGTTCAACATCCTTATAGTGTAGTCTGATCAGTGATCAAATATTCTATGATACAGATTAGATTGCTCGTGTTTTTAGATTTTTGGAGCTCTCTTGAGTCTATTTGTTCTAATAAGGTAAGGGAAGTTAGCTAGTAGATAGATTTTGTTTGTGCTCAAATCTGAATCCTAAGTTAGAAGAAATGATAATGGTGGTGAATGAATGACTATATTTGTTCAATATTTTGTGCAGGTCTGAATTCGTGTTAATTTTGAAATGAGATGAATTGCTTACGTTAGTTGTGATAGCTCTATTGTGATGATGTGTTAGAAATGTAATATTATGAGTCATTGTAGATTTCTATGTATGAAATTAGGAACAAATAGGTACATATGTATGATTTGTAGGTTGTTAGAACAAATATAAGGATATAGGAGTTATTGTGATTAGTTTAGTCATAGAAATTGCTCTAATTGGAATGGTCATGAGTTAGAATTGATTTAGAAAGCATGTGAACAATATAGGTTGTTAAATTGGGTTTCATGACTTGTTTCATAAAGGATGAAATTCTTGAAGAAAAAAGCATTGCTATTTGATAAAAATGATGAGTTAAAATTGTATTTGAATGTGAAATAAGGTAAATGAAATTGATTTTGGATGGTGACAGTATGGTGCAGTAGTTAACTATTTTGTAAGAACTATTTTCTACATATTTCGCTTAAGCGAGAAGATTCTTACTCAAGCAAATTAAGTAAAAATTTGGACCTACTTTCGAGTTTATTTTCACTCAAGTGGGAATATTTTCGCTCAAGAGAGGAGTTTTTTTGCTCAAGCGAAAATAGTGAAATTGGATATACTCTAGGTTCCATTTTCGCTCAAGCGAGAAAATCTTCGTTCAAGTAAAGGGATTCTCACTCAAGCTAAAAAGTTATATTTTGTTTTGATTGTTTGACTCTTTTGTAATGCAATTTATGGATTTTAAAGAAATGTTTGATTTATTATTGAGATTGAATAATATTGATGATTATGTAATTTTTGAGATATTTGAGTTCGAGATTTGAAAAATGAATGAATGAATGAGTAGAGATATAGACTTATGATATGATATTGTTAACATATTGATTGAGGTGGTCAGGATTAAGGCATAATATTTTCAGAAAATAAAATACACATGTCTAGGTCAATTAGGATGTGCATTGTCTAAGGATTTAATCAATAACTATTGATATCCTAACTCTACTAGTAAAAGAAATCAAAATAGATCATCATTAATAGGTGGTGAGAGTCCAAAAAGGTTTGAACTGAATGATTGCAGTTTGAAACATAACTGGTGAGAAAAGTTTAGAGGGACTAACCTTATCATAAAAGATTGTTGATTGATTGAATTGAGAACTATGTGGATTTACAATATGGAGTTGCATGACAACTGTATATTTCAGGGTCTATTCAATGCATGAGTCTTCCAAAAATAGAGTCGATCTTCTTTATATGTGTAAGAGTTACATAACTGGAATTGTGAATGAAATTGAGCGTAATGAATGATTCTATATTTTTATATGTTGTTGAAGTATGTGATTAATTTGGATTATTGTAGACAATTTTGAAAATTTTAGCTTATCTTTTCTTGTTTGTATTGTGTTATTATTTTCTGTTTATGATAATCTGTGTGTTATACAGGAACGGGTAATCTGGTAGAGGAGCATGTTAAAAATATGTTAAAAATATTTTAGGTTGAACAAATTTTGTCAACTATATTTATATTTTGAAAACTGATAAGTGTAACGAAGTTTTATATTTAAAGTTTGGTATATGTAGGTATATTTTGAAGTATAGTGTAGACGTATCAATGTAAAATATGTTAATATATATTATTATCACTATGATACTAGCTTTAGATTTTATAGGGTGTTAAAAAATATGAAGTGTTTCTCATATAAGTTCTCATTATATATATTATTAGTTTTAAAAAAAAATTGGCTAATTTTCTATGTTGATTATGGCAAAATCGTTATTGAAAGCAACATATAACGACAACTATACAAGAATCGTCATCGCATATGTATTTTTTTTTTTTCAATGTTTGTCCTATTTTATGATTATCCTATATTTGTATTTAATTAGATATCAAATACTACAACCCACAAAATAAATTAATTGAGTTTTATTTTACTTTAAGTCACATTACAAGCACAAATTCAACACCATATAATTAATATATAATGGTTTACCGAATAAAGTTACAAAATTTATTAATTATTATAAAATAAATCGGGTTAAATTAACTTATTTTTTACTCAATTCAACCTTTTTAATAATTCCTAAAAAATTGGTATTAGTGTATTATAGTTAAATTCAATTAATACTGTATACTTTTATTAAATCTATCTTTTATAACTGTTAAGAATTAATACCTCGTATCATTTTATTATATGCAGAAATAATAATTATTAATTGAGACATCTATAAAGAAATAAATAAAGGAAAGAAAAATAATAAAGTAGAAGTTAATGGTCAATAAAAAAATTAAAGGAAAAAATGTATAATATAATATAAAAATTATAATGGGTGAAATGAAAAAATGGATTAGACCCCTTCTATATGTTAGAAATATATTTAATCATATAAATATTTTTTTAATTGATTAATTAATTTCTCTAGTAGAATAAATTAAAATAATTATTATTTTTACATATTAAATAATTTTATTATAATTAATAACTAAAATTTAATCTATATATTTCAGTAATTTTAATTACAATACTATTACATATATAAATTCTACAAATAATATAACAAAAAAATTGATCTTTTTATTTAAATTTTTAATTCTTTTAAAAATAAATAAATTTGCGGACTAGCTTGTCCTATCCTCCAATTTGACCTGGTAGGCGGGGTAGAGAAAACACCAAGAGATTGATGTTATAAACAAGTATTTGGATATAAAAAAAATTGTCTTTTTTTAACCTCTAACCCCTTGAATCTGTTCTCATATTCTCCTTATTCATTAAAAAAAGCCTTACTAATTAATAATTTATTTTAATTGAATGAATGAGATGTTTTTATAATTTTATTTATTCTCAAATAGCTGTTTTGATTCATTCTATCTTAATTAAATACTCATATCAGGAAAAAAGTTCAAATAATTTTTGACAATGAAATTAAAATATTTGAGGTGCCACATTAAAATGAATAGACTATATATATAAAAATAAAAAATAAAAAAGTCGATTGATTCAACTTTCGAACATTTGATTGAGAATATTTTCCTTTGTTCTAAAAGTGCAAAAATAATATATTTTCTGCCAAAACATCTACTAATTGTGTGTGCTAGGTGGTGCCTTCTGCAATCCTTGCAATACTAATCCACCCTTTTTCAACTCGGGGGAAAATAACTGGAATTGTTATGGCATTCAGTATGTATTTAAAAGCTGTTTCTGTTCTTCCCCAGCTTCGTTTTATGCAGAATGCAAAGGTTCCTTCTCTAGACTTGGTTCTAGTTTTTCTGTTACTTTTTTTTTATTTCTTTATTTGTTGTTAGTTTTAGAACACATGTTTTAACTCACTTTTGTTTCCAGATGATTGAAACATTTACAGGATATTATGTATTTGCTCTTGGGGTATCAAGATTCATGGCACTGGCTCATTGCATAATTCAGGTGAGATCACTTTTTACTTGGTCTGCTTTTCTAGATATTTAATACGCCAACTTTTAATTAGAAGCACACAACACCCAAATAAAACAGACCTTGGTCTTTTTGAGTAAAAACACAACATTCATGTGCAAGAATAATTTCATACTATTTGTGTTTGTAATGATTTGTCTTATATTTCTGTATTTATGACATTTTTAAACAAAATTACACCATCTTATTTTTATCCTAGATTATGAATATCTTGCTTGTAGTTTAAAATTTTGTTGGTCATGGTAATATACCTATATGTGGTTGCATCTTATGCAAACTAAAAGCCAACATCTATCTCCCTTTTTGCCACATATACATGATCATTTATGGTTGTAATTTTTGGTCAACTTTCTAAGTTGTTTGGAATCATTGTTTCCTTATTAACCCATTAAATAATGTATAATGTTTAAAAATATTTTGTAGATCTATGAGACTAGAGGGGCATTTCTGTTTTTGTCTGGGAGTGGCTCTTTCTGGTTTTTGGCAGCTTTTATTGCAGAGATGGTTCAATCCTTCATCTTGGCTGACTTTTGTTACTATTACATGAAAAGGTACCTAAATTTTGTCTCTTAGTATTCGGAATTTATATATTTTATTATTAAGTATTGAAGTGTGAGCAGAAGTTTCGTATTGAAAAAAATAAAAAAGTTGAGTAATATATAAGAAAGAAGATTCACAAACTCAATATCTTAAGGTTTTGGATTGAAGATGACGTTATTTCCTTATATGGGTTGGGTCCATTCTCATTGTTTGAGATCTCCCGATGTTTCTTCCCTCAGATGCTCCCAACAAGTGGTACCAGAACTGACGATTTGCGACTTGGGTGAATCTTGTATCGAAAGTCTTCCTAATGAAGGTTTCAGACAAGCGTGTCTCGTATAAGTGTGTGAACGACGGTACAAGTAAGGGGTCATTTGCTTCTGCTCGAGGGGGGGTGAACGACAGTACAAGTAAGGAGTCGTTTGCTTCCGCTCGAGAAGGAGTGTATCAATGTGGAGGAGAGACTCTTACTTGAGAGGAAGATTGTTAGATGTTTAAGTATGAGTCTAAGTCCCAATTACTTGAGGGGAGGGACTCTTACTTGAGGAGAAGATTGTTAGATATTCAAGTATGAGTCTAAGTCCCACATTGGGTATGAATAAAAAAGTTGAACAACATATAAGAAAGAAGACCCGAAGACTCACAAACCTAATGTCTTAAGATTTTGGATTGAAAATGGTGTCATTTCCTTATATGAATTTATGTGAAATTTGATGTTAGATATACTTTGTAGTGTAATATATAGTTTTTTTTTTGTTAGGTATTTGATGTAATTAATAGACACAACTTTTAAGATTTTTTTTAAGTTATTGCTAGCTATATTATATGATTTTTTTGTGTGATATGCCAAGTTTACTGATTCAACATTGGAGATGGAGAAAAATCATTATAGAAACCGATCTTTATTTCTTTCCTAGTACGTCAATTTTCGAGGACGAAAACTTTTGTTGTTGGGGAGAATGTAATACCCTAAAAAAATAGTTATAGAATAAAATTTAATTTTAGAGATAAATTTAATAACAATTAAATATTCTTTTAACAGAAGAGTTGTTTAAGTAAATAAAAGATAGTTATTTACTTTTTATTTTTATAACAACCACCAACTCTCTCTCCCTAAAAAGATATTCTGTTTTATTCTAATAAAAACTACTAACTCTCTCTCCCTAAAAAATATTTTGTTTTATTCTAATAAAAACTACCAACTCTCTCTCTAAGATATTATATCTCTCTAAGAAGATATTATATTTTATTCTAATAAAAATCACCAATTATCTCTAAGAAGATATTTTATCTCTCTAAAAAGATATTCTGTTTTATTCTAATAAAACTACCAAATCTCTCTGTCTCTTTCTTTAAAAAGATATACAGTTTCATTTTTATAAAACTACCACCTCTCAAACAATTTCTCTTTAAAGTTTCTACCTTCTCTCTAGATTTGTGATCTCATATGTTATCAGATTGACAATCATAGGACACTCCTAGATTCCTAGCGTTGAGTAGATCAAGAGTGTCCGATCAGATTCTTGAACAGAGTTACATTGTCTGTGATTTTAGGGTTTTTGAGTATCTCTACTCTATAGAGGTAAGGGAAGCTAGTTGCATGTTTTTTTTTATAAATGTTTGTCTCCTTTGAAATAGAAATTTATCTATAATGTTGATATTTGGTAAGGGAAGCTAGTTTGAATATTTTTAATAAATATTATAATTATTTTTTTTATTATATATGAATTTGAATTAAATGGAATGAATGTTTATGAATGGTACGATGTAGTATCGATGTTTGTGAATGATGTGGTGTGTGATCGAGACAGTATCTTCAGGAAAGGAGATACCCGTGTTGAGATTATTAGGATGTGCATTGTTTGGGGATTCTAAGGAGGTATCCTAACTCTACTAGTACATTGGATTCATATAGATGAAGTTTACCAGTTGGTGAAGAGTCGAAGGAGGTTCATATGGTCCTGTCCGAGGTTTGAAATATGAGCCCGATTGGAATTAGACAAATGGATTAACCCTGTGCATATGGGAACTGTACCCGAGGTTTGAAATAAGAACTGATCGGGACAGACTGTATCCGAGGTTTGAAATATGAGCTGATTCGAACAGATGGATGGTATATGACAGGTGCACACCTCTTGAGTTTAACTCAATGCACTAGTGTCTTCCGGAAGTAGAGAGTCTAGTATCTTTGTTTATGAGTCAGTGTATGTATGATGTGAGATGAATTATGAAAGATTGAATTGTTATTGTTTTGTTGAAATAGAAATCCAATTTATGAAAATATATATTTTTTTGAAAACTCTCTAGCTTACCCTTCCTATTGTGTGTTGTTTGTTTTGTTTTTAAAACTGCGATGATCGTGTATATTACACTAGAGCAGAGAATTTGACAGGTGGTGTGAGTCCAGTGAATTGTAATGGAGAAACTTCATTTTATTTTATTTGTAATTTTACAAAGATATTTTATTAAATCTTATGTGGAGAAGTATAATTTGAAATACATGATGAATGTATGGAATTTTATATCCAAGTTTATTATATAAATTTTTATGCAATAAAGTTTCTATTATATGAAAAATATGGAATGTACAAAGTTAATCTCTTTCTTGCTTTTGATTCTTATTCTCATTTATTACTAGTTTCTACTCTTATAATCAAATGATACCTTTTTATTATGGTTGAAATTAATTACCACATATGTTTGATAATTGCAAGGTAAATCTAAGTCACTATCTCCCACTCAGCAAATAGAAATCAACTAAAATCAGACAGAAAGGAGATTTGCAAATGGACCAATGTCCATGCTCCATATTCATATTGAATTATAGTTATTCAAAATGGATGTAGCTACATCACCGATTACACATATAAATATATAGTATTATTATTTTGTTGTAGAAGCAATCTTTTTCATGCTATAGGTTTATTCCATTCAAAGCATTTTGGAACTAGTAAATTGGTCTTACATGGTCTAGTAGCAAATATGTTCCAAGAACATGTATTATTTTGACAGTATCCATCCTTATTCTCAATATATATTTCAAAAATAATGATCTCCTTCCAATCCTACAAAATGACAAAAGTACAAGGTGTTAGGAATAAAAAAGGTAGGACGAAAGCTAAACCTATATGTTTTGCCAACATTGAGTTGTTGTATCCCGAGATCAGTGTTTTTGTCTTTGTACCAAACAACTAAATATCTATCGACTAAACGATTGGTAATTTCAATTGTTTGTCTAGGAAGGATAATAGGTCACTACACTTGAGTTACACACCAAAAAATATTGCTAACAACAAACAAACTATTGTTATAGTTTTTAACATTGAAACCATCTTTACTCAATTTTTTGATATTGTTCTCCTAAAGTTGGAGTTTCTTGTATAGAAACTTAGGTAAACAAACCTATATATGCTACATAATATTATTAATTTCATATTTTTATTTATTTAAATTTTTGAATAATTTAAAATATTATTTATTTAAGATTTTTATTTAAGTAAGATTTTGAATAATTTAAATTTTTTCTTTGTTTAGGATTTTGAATAATTTATGAATGTTATTTATTTCAAATTTTTATTTTTGGAATATTTTGAATAATTTAAAAATGTTATTTATTTTAGATTTTGAATAATTTATGAATGTTATTTATTTCAAATTTTTATTTCTGGAATATTTTGAATAATTTAAAAGTGTTATTTATTTTAGATTTTGAATAATTTATGAATGTTATTTATTTCAAGTTTTTATTTCTGGAATATTTTGGATAAATTAAAAAATATTATTTATTTTAGATTTTTATTTAAGTAAGATTTTGAATAATTTAATATTTTTATTTATTTAAAATTTTTAATAATTTAAGAATGTTATTTATTTCATATTCTTATTTACTTAGGATTTTGATTAATTTAATGATCTTATTTTTGTCAAATTTTAATTCAAGTAATATTTCAATAATTTAAGTTTTTATTTATTTATAATATTTAAATAATTTAGAAATGTTATTTATTTCAAATTTTTATTTATCTAACATTTTTTTAACTAATTTAATATTGTTATTTTTTATTTAAAACTTTGAATAATTTATAAATGTTATTTATTTCATATTTCTTTTTATTTCGTGTTTCTTTATAAGTAGGATTTTGAAAATTTTAAAATTTTTATTTACTTGAAACTTCAAATAATTTAAAAATATTATTTATTTCAAGTTTCTATTTATCTAAGATTTTGTATCATTTAGGAGTCTTATTTATTTTAGCTTTTTATTTAAGTAAGAATTTAAATAATTTCAGATTTTTATTTATTTTACATTTTGATTAATTTAATAATTCTATTTATTTCAAATTTTATTTAAGTAATATTTTGAATAATTTGAAATTTTTATTTATCTAGGTTATTTAAATAGTTTAGGAATATTTTTTTTTTAATTTTTTGTTTATTTAAGAGTTTGAATAATTTAATAATCTTACTTATTTTAATTTTTTATTTATTTAATATTTCCAATAATTTAGTAATGTTATTTATTTCATATTTCTATATAAGTAGGATTTTAAATAATTTAATATTTATTTATTTAGTATAATTTAGGAATGTTTTTGTTTCAAATTTTTATTTATTTAAGATTTATATAATTTAGGAATATTATTTGTTTTAGATTTTTATTTAAATAAGAATTTAAATCATTTAAGATTTTTATTTATTTGGAAATTTAAATAATTTAGGAATGTTATTTATTTTAGTTTTTTTATCTTTTTTAGGATTTTGACTACTTTAAAAATACTATTTATTTCAAATTTTTATATAAGTAATATTTTGAATAATTTAAGATATTTTTATATTTAGGATATTTAAATAATTTAAGAATGTCATTTATGTTAAATTTTTATACTTTTTAAAATTTTGAACAATTTAATAATATTATTTATTTCATTTTTTATTTATTTAAGGTGTTGAATAATTAAAAAAGATTATTTATTTCATATTTATATATAAGTAAGATTTTTAATAATTTAAGATTTTTATTTATTTAGAATTTTGGATAATTCATAAATGTTATTTATTTCAGGTTTTTATTTATGTTAAATATTGTATAATTTAGAAACATTATTTATATCAAATTTTTATTTAAGGAAGAATTTAAATAATTTAATATGTTTTCATTATTTACGATTTAATTAATTTAGAAATGTTATTTATTTTTTATTTTTATTTATTTATGATATTTTATTAATTTAGGAGTGTTATTTATTTCAGATATTTATGAAAGTAAAAATTTGAATAATTTACAATTTCTATTTATTTAGAATTTTGAATAATGTAAATTTTTATTTATATTAAACTTTTATTTAATTAGGATTTGATTAATTTATGAATTTTATTTGTTTAGGATATTTATTTATTTATTTAAAATTTTAAATAATTTAGAAAGGTTCTTTATTTAATATTTTTATTTAAGAAAGATTTTGAATAATTTATAATTTTGATCTATTTAAGATTTTGAATAACTTATGAGTGTTATTTATGGAAATTACATGTTCCTTTAAAATTTATATAATTATTTTTGTTCCTACTTTTTCAAAATTCTAATTTTAAAAAGTTTGCAATTATCCCTAGTTTGTGAAATTTTTATTTATTTTTATTGAACTCAGGTTGATAAGGTTATAATTTTTAATAAAACACAAATTTTATATACGCTTAATTAATCACGTTTTATTAAAAAATAATTTTAAACACAACTAAAAAACTGTAATCACTTCATAAATTAAAAAAATAATAAACGACACTTAACTATATATTATATAAATTATAATAAAATATTAATTTTTTTAATTAAAACATATATATATATATATATATATATATTCTTTATATTTGTTTTTGGATTTTTATGTAATGAATAAAATCATACAATAGTATTATTTATGGGCAAATAAATATCAATTGCCAATTACCTAAAATAGTCAAATAGTCAATCCATTAATTATTATTTTTAATTATGTAATATTTAAATGTACTTAATTTTACTTAATCATTAAGGAGTCATATAAACCTTTGTTTTAGGGTTCATGAATCCATTCATTGAATGTATATCAAACATTTCATTTTTTTATTTCTAGACTTTTGTATAGATTGTGGATCAAAGAATCCATAAATATCAACATTTCTCATGTTGACATTTAATTGATTTGTATATCTACATATTGTTAATATAAAATCAGTGACAATGATTATGAAACATCATTTCATTAGTAAAGATTTAAAATATATTTACATCATCCATAATACAATAATTGCGATATTCAATATTTTTCTTAAATAATTTCAAAGACATCCTATATGATTATGTACAATGGTATATTACCATTATACACTAAACATTATGGAATCTTAAGGAATGACACCATATGCTTGCTTGAAACAATTCATGTAAAACCTTAATCAACTCTTAAATTAGATTAACATTTAGTTGTTAGATTAACATTTAGTTAGAGTTGTAAGTAAAGCTTAGAGCTTAAATAACTATCAATTGATGCCTTTTGTCTCCTTTATACAGTATTATTAAATTGGAAATTACGAAATAACCCTTGTAAATGAAGTGAAAATTACGACATACTCTTGACTTTGGAAATTACAAAACACTTCTTTAGGTGGGTTTAGGGTTTGTCATGTGCATTGTAACATGTTGATAGGTGCAGCTTTGTGTAGCCTGTGAGATTTCTTTGCATAAATTGGAGAGATTCACAGTGAACAACATTGACTACATTGAAATAAGTTTGAATCTGCTTTCATATAAGCCTAATATGCTTTCATATAAGCCTTGAACCTCGTGGAGAGTGGCTATATATGAAGGTGTTGTGCGAGTGAGATTATGCTTCTGGGAGGGTCCTTGCACTAGTGCTGTTATAAACAATTATTAACATTAATGTATATTTATTGTAACAATATATATATATATATATATATATATATATATATATATATATATATATATATATATATATATATTATATGAAAAATAAATTGATTTATACCTAATTTTTCAAATAATTGATTCCAATAATTATATATTTTTTTTCATTATAATACTTTTCTTTCATTTTTTCCAAGACAACTATAATATAATTAGTCTCCCTTCAATCTATCCATACTCAATACAATATATCCATTCATAATTATATCAATAAAAATTGTTTACTTTATAAAAGAAATAATAAAAATATATTATATATGTTATATTGTTTTCTATTTATCCTTTTTTTTTTACTTAATGTTTAATTGAAGTAAATCAGAAAAAAAAATATTTTTATCTCCTTATTTGATTCAATATTTATACGAAATTGAGGGGAGAAAATGTTATTTAAAATATTTTTTATTCATCTTAAAAATAGTTTTATTTTCTTTTAAATATAAAATTATTAAAATACAAAAGTAAGGATGTTCAAGGGTTGGATTAGATAAAATCATTATCAACCTACTAAAAAATATCTGGTTAATTTATTCAGTTTCTATATTTTTTATATTAAAATCAATTTAATCTAATTCATTTTAATTTTTTACCATCTTATTTGTCAATGGTTAATTAGTAATTTCATAAATATATCAATTATAAAAAATAAAAACAAATCTATAACATCTATCAAATCAATCCCAAACTTTCATAACCAATCCCTTCAAATCCCTTCAAATCTTACCATTCATCCATTAATCCAAACAACTCTCTCATCCACACACAATCCACTCAAATTCCTTCAAATTCATCTCTTCAAATTCACTCTCCAAACTAAACAAAGCCTAAGAGAAATTAATGAAATATACTTGATAATTTTTTGAAATTACCTTACTAAGATGTGTAGTTCATGCAATAAAGAGACTGAATAATCAAGAGCCTTCGGGGAGAGTTTGAGAGTTTCTCCTGATTAAAGAGAATATTTTGAAATTGATAGCTCCTGAGTTGAAGAAGAAAAAGGGTGAGTGAGCCTATCACTGTTCAGGAAAATGAATCAACTATTGTTGCCATTGTTGATCATATTGCTCCTATAGCAGTATACAAGAAAAATAAGTCTCAATCTGCTCAAGGTCCACGGAACAAAAGGTTTTTAGTTCCTACTGTCTCTGAATGACCCAAAAAAAAAAAAGAAAAAAAGAGTAATTGAGATACCTTCTAAACCTTCTCTCATTACTTTGGATGTGAAATCTACCCGTGAACTTCATCGGCCAATCATTGAGCTACAACCATTAATCACTGACCCATTACAACCATCCATGCAACCATCAACTAGCGTATTTAATTATCACAATTAGTAATAGAATCACCACAACCTAGTGTAACCCAAGAACCTTATTCTATACCACTCACTCCACTAAACCAACCTTTCCAATTAGATCAGGTAGACTAATCAGAACAACCATCATTTTCTCCCATGAATGATCGTCGTATAGTTGAACCAAAATCCCAACTTTTATCACTAATATTGAATTATTACATAGTCTAAAAGTAGACTAACCAGAACAACCATCATTTTCCCCATGAATGATCGCCCTATCGTTGAACCAAAATCCCAACTTTTATCACTAATGTTGAATTATTACTTAGTTTAAAATCCTTTTAAATGATCTAATTATATTGTAAATTTTGGATGATACAATACTCTTAAAGTATTTAATATCTTATGTGTATGTTACAATAACATTTACATATTTCTAAACATGATAAATATGTAAAGATAACCACAGACATGAATATAAGTGTTTATTTACTATTATTTTATAAATTAATTTTGTTTAAAATTAAAAAAAGAAAAAAGTTAAAAATAAATAAATATAAAAATAGCAAATATTTTAAATCTGTTTTAAAATTTGTTTCCAATTTTATCTTGAGATCAATTCATTCTCTTCACATTGTTTCATATTTTTATCCAGTTTTGCTTAAAATAAAATTAATTTGATTTAGTGTATTTTATTTATCTATATATATTTGCAGAAACTTTTAAAAATTAAGACTGGACTATTATATTGCTATAGCTAAATCTAGAAACAATTCAAAATGATTTTGATGCATACAGTCTTGATTTGATTTGTTTCTAAATCTGTAAAACAAGTTAAAGTGTATTTTACAAAAATATCAAAATCAGATCTTATAACATGTTGTGCTTTAATGTAATTAAAGATTTCAAATCAAAGATATATTATGTTATTTAAATTATTTCTATATGCCAATAAAGTCAATTTTAATAAAGAATCAAGAATATGAGTTGTTCTTCCAAAGATTAGTTTCAGCAAAATGAAATAAATTATGTAATATATTGAAAAATTAGAATATCTATTGTAAATGAAGTAAAAATTACGAAATACCCTTCATTTTGAAAATTACAAAACACTGTGGGTTTAGGGTTTATCATGTGCATTGTAGCATGCTGATAGGTGCAGCTTTGTATATCCTGTGAGATTTCTTTGCATAGATTGAAGAGATTCACAGTGAACAACATTGACTACATTGAAATAAGTTTGAATCTGCTTTTATATAAGCCTTGAACTTGGGTGGAGAGTGGCTATATATGAAGGTGTTATGTGTTGTGAGAGTGAGATTATGCTTCTGGGAGGGTCCTTGCACTAGTGCTGTTATAAACAATTATTAACATTATATATTTATTGTAAATATATATATATATATATATATATATATATATATATATATGAAAAATAAACTGATTTATACATAATTCTTCAAATAATTGATTCCAATAATTATATATATATTTTTTTCATTCATAATACTTTCCTTTTTTTTCCAAGACAGCTATAATATAATTAATCTCCCTTCAATCTATCCATGCTCAATACAATATATCCATTCATAATTATATTATTGATATAAAATAATTAAATCAATAAAAATTATTTATTTTATAAAAGAAATAATAAAAGTATATTATATATGTTATTGTTTTCTATTTATTCTTCTTTTTTATTTTTTAGTAATGAAAATATGTTTACTTAATGGTTAATTGAAATAAATCAGAAAAAAAGTATTTTTATCTCCTTATTTGATTCAATATTTATAATGAAATTGAGGGAAGAAAATGTTATTTAAAATAATTTATATTCATCTTAAAAATAGTTTTATTTTCTTTTAAATATAAAATTATTAAAACACAAAAGTAAAGATTTTCAGGAGTTGGATTCTATTACTAAAAGGCTTATGTGAAATTGTTGTATAATTCATTATCATCTTTATTTATATATATATATATATATATATATAATATTGTTAAAAATAGAAAAATAAATGATAATGTTACAACTAGTATGTTATTATATTTTAACTAATATATAGACAGTTAAATGAGATCTTAGAGAAAACTTATCAAATTATTGAATAAAAATGAAAGATGAAAAATTAAATAATTCTATAAATTTTAAAAACACATAAATGAAGATTAAAATGGATGGAAATTAGTAAAATCAATTCTCTTAATAAAAGTAAGCTACACCAAATTTATTTATCTCATTTACAAAAATAATTTATTTGTAATTCAACCAATGTTTAAAAGATAAAAAAGTAATTAAAACTTATGATGGTAACATGTAAAATCAAGAATAAATGTAAGGATAACTTTCACAAAATGAGACTCCAGAAGGTGGAACTAGTGACAGCTAGAAAAGCTCTGGCTCTGTGTCACACATCTGCCACCTTTCTTGGTAACATTACCTCACATTGCTGGAGCAAGTACCACGTAACTTGCATGCATGGCCCATGTCACACTTTATGTTCTTTCTTTTTGCATTTATTCCTTTGTTTCTTTCCTTACTTTTCCACGTCAATCATCTTTATCTCCTTGACCCACACTTCTGTGCCATCACATTTCTCAACTCCCTGTGTCATCATCACTTTTAGATCATTTTTTCCAATATTTGAAAAGAAAATATTTGTTATAACTGCGCCAAAAATTAAGAAGTGTTCTTTAATAATCTGATTGATATAATACTAACTTCAATTCTTCCTTGCAATAAATAAATGAAGAATATGTAACATAAACTATTAAACATAATTCAGTAACTGTAAAATTGTCATCACCTATAGTAATAAATCATAATTAATTCAATTACCTCTTTTTAATTAAAATAATAAACTCAAATATTTTAATAATAAAATGATAGAATAAGATAATAATCACACCACTCACTTAATAAAAAATTAAATAATAAAAATTCAATTAAATAAAATATAAAAGTTTTGATTATTTAATAAATTAATTTTTTTAATAAAAATTCAATTAAAATTATCAAATTTACTAGATCGGAAACTCATCAAAAGAAACAAATACATTTATATCACAAATTACCATTAAAATAACTTATTTTATTATATATCTCTCGAGCCTTCTTTCATTTGTCTCCTCTACTTTAATATTCTCATTTTTCATTATATTTCAAGTCAATTTTATATCATATCTTTAATTCAAAATTTTAAAATATGTCAAATTAAAATTGTAATCAAAATTTATAAAGTTTTAAAATGAATTTTGCTGTACCTTTTAGAAAATCAATTAGGTTTTACAAATGTTAGGAATAATTTGGATGAACTCGGATTTATATACCATTTTACATATTGTGTTTTAAAATATTTAATCATAATCTGAACACAAAAATATTGATGTTATCCTGATATCCACTGTTAAAAAATCCATTTTTAGCTTAAAAAAATATTTTAAATATTCTATGCACCCATAATTGAAATTATGGTAAAACATAATCAATTGGTTTAATTACCCACAATTGATTATAATTATTTATGTTCTTGTTTCTCTAATGTAATATTAATAAATAATTAAGCATTAATATCAAAAGTAACAAATAAAATATTAATAACAAATAAAATTATATCAATTTCACTTTTTTTTCATTTGCTTTGAATACCTCTTTTCTCCCTTTTCTTATTTGTTTTTCTTATTTAAATTTCGATTTCATATCCTTTAATCCAAATAAAGTCTTAAAAAAAATATAATATTTTTTTACCTAATTCATCTACGAATCAACAAAGAAAATATAAATAAAAAAGGACAATAGGAAGGAATTTTAAAAGGTCTACCTAAAATATGTACCTTCTTTAATTCCCATCAACGTTGTACTTCCCATAAAAATATTCTATGCCCCATAATTGAAATTATGGTAAAACATAATCAGTTGGGTTGATTACCCATAATTGATAAAAGTATTTATGTTCTTGTTCTTTTTAATGTAAAATTAATAAATAATTAAAAACTAATATCAAACATAATAATTAAAACATTAATAGCAAATAAAATCATATCATTTTCACTTTTTTTATTTATTTTTTATTTACTTTGAATACTCTTTTTCAATCTCTTTTCTTATTTAGACTCTGCAAAGAACATATAAATAAATAAAAAAGAAAGACAATGGGAATGAATTGAAAAAGGTCTACCTAAATTCTGTACGTTGTTTAATTCCCACCAACGTGGTACTTCTCTTTACACTTTCTTTCTCAAATGATAAAAATTCATGAAAATTTACCGTAGGTAATACGGTTAAAACAGCTTACTTAATTAATTAAATCATTAACTAGTGTGAGATGTATAATTTGAAAATAGAAAAAACTATTAAGTAAAACGAAAGCATGATGAGAAAAACAATGGCGAGGTGACACGTAGCTTCGAAGGCGTTAATTAATGGTTTAACGATGAAGATGATGTGAGGAGTAGCAGCAGTAACAGTACGCGAGAAATTCCCTCGCGAAACGTCGACGTGTCCCTTTCCTTAACGAGTCCCAATCAATCTCGGTTTCTCGTAACGTCAACATCACCTTAAAACCACCCTTCACGCTTCACTTCACCACCCTCCACGTTTCGCCTCCGCAAAACCCCACCCCCTGCCCCCCACCTCCCCTCCTTCCGCCACGTGTCCCTCCCTCCCCAAGCGGCACCACGCTCTCTCCCCCGCCTCGAGATTCAAGCAGCGCAGCTAGAGATTCGCGCCTCCCTCTCCCCTCGCCACGTGTCCCCCCTCCCCTCCCCTCATCGCCCGCCACGTGGCTCCCTCCGAACCTTCGCTAAACAGATTCTCATTCTCCGTCCCTCGATAAGAAAGGATTTAGCGGTGCACCCTTCGTTAACGCTCCCATTACGTGTCGCTAACCGCCACCCCTGCCTTCTCGCCTTCCGCCACGTGTCCCTCACTTCCCCCTTAATCACATTAATTATTTCTCCGTTTTCTCTTCAATCCAATAAATTTCCAACCCATCGCCTACCACTCTCTTCTTCTTATGTTACCCCTCACCATCATTACCTTTTCTCAGAAGAAGCCATGGTTGAAGTTGAAGAGATAGAGCTCGATTTGGCGCTCTCCATCGGAGGCACTTTCGGCAAGCACACGGTGGACCGCCCCGCACCCGATTCCAAACCCGATTCCTTCACGCGCCTCGCCCTCGAACCGCACGACAAGCGTGAGATTCAGGCGCTGCGGAGAATGGAGGCCAAGAAGAAGCGAGAGCAGAAGAGGGAGCGCGTCAGAGACACCGAGCCCGAGTTCGAACACCTTTTCAAGAAGGAGAAAACGGAATGCCAGAACGCCGTTAGTGGGTTTGCGCCGTGGAGAACCGCGGAACCGTTTCGCGTTCAACAGTTCGCCCCCATGCAGTACTTCCCGTTGAATAACGGCTTTCCGTTACCGTGCTGGGTCGGAGGCCAGAAGAATGCAGGTGGAGTTGACGGCGTTAACGGCTTTGATAAGAAGGTGGCGAAGTCTAATGGGTCTTCTCGGTGCAGTTCTTCTGCGGTTTCGGATTACCAAAGCTCGTCTCGTGAAGGTATTTTTATATTTTTATATTTTTTATTTTAATATTTGAATTTTTTTCCTATATTCTTCTTAATGCAAACAGTTTGCATGTACCTGTAATGATAAAAAAATGATTTTTTGACTGATTTCTGTTTGATAGTTAGATAAAGTAGCTATTGTTTGCACATATGGTGTTGTCGAAGGTCGAATTGTGTTGCAGTGTTATGGAGTTGCATTGCATTCTTGGTATGTGGGGTTGCTTGCATGTGCTCATAAAATTGAATTTTGAATTTCATTTTGAAAAAGTATAAAACATGAATCACTGTCCCATGAAAAATGCAGCAGATCAAGTTGAGTCAGTGAATTTATTTGAATAGAAAAAGTTGCCATTTTTTTCACAATCAGAAAACTCAAATGTGATGAAAAAAGAGGAGCTTTTAATGTGTGTATTATTGTAACATTTTTTATATTTAATTTTTGTGAAATATTTTATTTTTATCATCATCTTCGTTGTGGATGTATTTTAATAATTATTGCAAACATGTTTTTTGTCAGATGGGGGAAGCACCGATAGCCACAGCCATTCAGTTCATTCTTTGGCAGAACAACCCCATTTGACCAGTTCCAAGGAAAGAAGCATAGGAACCCAACCTGAAGAAAGTGCTTCTGCTTCCTCTCACACCATGAAAACGCAGGAAAGAAAGCACATTGCAAAGGAAACTCAACCAAAACCAAACCCCTCTTCACCTGAGCATATGAAACTCAAGCAAGAACCTCCCAAAAACCACGATGTGCCGGTTGAAATGTCTTTGTCCAAGGAAAACTCAAGCCCCTTGATGGAGACCAAAGGTGAGCTGGCCGGAAAGCCCCCAAAGCCTCTTTCTCACATCTCTTTACTCTCTCAGATGCCATATGTGTCCACAAAAGGGAGCAATGGGGAAACTGTCAATGGGTTTCTGTACAGATATAACAAATCTGAGGTTAGCATTGTCTGTGTCTGCCATGGAAGCACATTTTCACCTGCTGAGTTTGTGCAGCATGCAGGGGGCACAGACATCACACACCCTTTAAGGCATATCACAGTAATTCCTTCTGCCTTGGGCTGATTAATCCCTTTTTTCGTGTTAGGCTTTTTCTCAGTTCTGTATCTAATAGCGTGTTTGGAAATATGTTGAGATATGTTTAGAGATTGAAGTATTGTTAGCTGGAACAAACACTCTATAAGAGAGAGCTGCAGAAGAATTTGATTCATCTGTCTTATGTTATGTGATCTTTAGGCTGAGTATATATTTTCGTTCCAGGAGTTTTCTATTAACTATGCTAACATCATTAATTAACCAACAATTACTCTAATTGAGACTGTTTCCTGTTTTAGATTATATATATTGTGGTAATTAAAGTATGATTTTAGTTGCCCCAAACTTTCAAAATTTTACATAATTTTTTATTTATAGACTCCTTCTTCTGCCATCAAATCTTTCCTATAACTTTGTCTTTGTCGTCATTAATCATTAAAATATTAATTTTTAACGGATTTTTAATTGGGTTACTATTGTAGTGGTTTTTTTTAACTTCAGTTATCTGTTAAGCGATGCAAGAAAGATTAATTTTATTTAATTATTTTAATAATTTAATTATGTAAATATATGTTTTCTCTTGTTTTTTTTTCCCTCTCGCATTTACTATATTAATCTCGTACCACCATTATCGTTACACTGGCACCTACCCTGTCATCGCACCATTATCATTCTATCCTAGGTAGGCACCAAGGTAGATTCACACAGTGCACCTAGCATTAAGACTACCATGGTTGTTGTCGGACACTAGGAGCAGTCCACAAGGTGAAAAGAAAACTTGATTCGTTTAAGATATTTCTTACTTATTATTATTTTAAAAAAAGTAATTTCTATAATTAAATTGAACTAAAAGTAAATTAACAATTTTAAAAGGTTATACATAAAGACAAATGAAATCATATATAATACATATATAATTGTCTATAATAATACATAAATAATATTTATTTCTTTTTTATGATTATAAAAAAAATGTATTTCTAACAAGAGAAAAAGATTGTATATGAATTTATTAAGAGAGTTGCATCCATACTTCTTGAAGCTTCGTTACCCTTTCTTTTTCTATTTCCTTTTATTCTTGCACCTCCTTTGACATTGCCGTGTATAGGTAACGTCTAGTGCCAGAGTCACTTCAGAAAGTACATCTGGCTAAATTTGTTGTGTTAAGTTGCAAGGGGTTTTTTTTTTTTTTTTTTTTTTTTTTTTTTTTTTTTTTTTTTTTTTTTTTTTTATGATTTAAGCTTTTCAAACAATAGATCCATGGCCCTTTTACTCTTTCTTTTATCAATTTAGATTTCTCAACGACACTTTTTTATTTAATACATATTTTTTCCTTTCTGTTGTTCATTTTGTGTGATCAAGTTGTCAAAAATCTTTTGAAAGATTTATATTATGGTTAAAGTGCTATCGGTTTAACAAGAAAATAATTTAAAATAAACATAGTAACAATTTTGTGAATAAGTTGACAATTATTAATGGGTTAGTATTGAACTAACACGATATGTAAATTATGTAATGTGTATATAATGTGAATATGTAATGAGAAGATTAGTTTAGTAAAATTTATTTCATATTTTTAGTAAAATTTAGTTTATATGTATAAACATCGTATGTAATCACTTGCATTATTGTGTACATATAATCTATGATGTAACTTTGTTATATGTTTATATCAAATTATGATAAGTTTATTAGTAATTAGTAAGTTTTTAAGTGGATACTTGAATATTTAAAGGATCATTTAGTAGTGGTGAGGTCAAATTAAATGTTAAAGATGCTCGTATGAAAATATTTTTTAATTAATTTTTGTTGGGTGTTTGTATACATAAAAAAATCACAATTAGTAATACTTTCTATTAATAATACTTTTCATCTTGATAGACAAGGAAGATTTATTAATAATACTTTCTATCTTGTTTATTAATAAAGATATAGAAATTGTTAACTTTGTCCATCACTAAACTAATATATTATAAGGAAGTCTTATAGTTAAGGTATAGCTTAGGTTTCTGTTTCTGAAAAGAGAAATGAGATCTTTAAAAAAGAATTGAATAATCAGTTTTTTACATTTTATTTATTGTGAAACAATAATATCATACAGTTATTTAAGAATCAAGTTATTAAGTTATTTTTTTGAAATAATGAAACATATCGACATCGAGCTCCTTTTTGTCTTAAAGGAGATTATTAAAAACCTTTTTTTGTCTTAAATGAGGTTATTAAAACACATATGAAGGTGATGAAGATTTTAACAAATCATATATTCTTTAATATAATTGTAAAAGTTTTGTTCAGAAATAAGTATTTTGATTGTCTGGTTTGATTCAGTTAATTGTTAATTAAACTTTTATTAAGTTTAGCGGCAGACCAAATTATTATTACTTTTTAGATTCGTTCTAAACCAAGTTGAAAATTTATAAAGATTGGTTAACTAAAATCAAAGGTTTTTTATATTGTCTAACCACGTCTAGTTTTAGTAGCATCTCTAATGTTTTGCAGTGTTTATTATAACTGGATCATCTTATACTGGTTGTTATGACTAGGCGTGAATAACATTATTCATATTCGTGTTTAGCAAATGCATGTTTGTGGAATAGTTCTGTTGATTTAATCAATAAATAATCTTGTATCGCCATTGTGAGATATTTTTAATTTATTAAAGTTTGTTATAACTATTAACTAAGAGTGGCAACTCATTAAAAGAGAAATATGGAATTTTAATTGTATAATATAAAAAATTAGTAGAAAATAGAAAAAGTATGTTAGTTTAACATAGAACAGATAAAGGATGGAAGAATAGAATTAAAGAAAAGGAAAAATAACCTCAAAAATAAAAAAAAATGTTTCAAGAAGAAAGTTATAGAAAAAAAAAATTATTAGAGGACTTTTGCTTCTCCATTTGACAAATGACAAGAGACTAATTCTATTTATACTATTCAAGAGAACATTCTAGATTCTTAATCAATTTGAAGATAATTCTAAACTCCTCTTATCTATTATATTAATATATACAAATCTTTAAATTATTGTAGATATAATCCGAAATAGAATCAAATTTATTTTTAACACTCCCTCTTAAAATAATTTTTTGAATATTAACCCAAATTTTGTACAAGGAACTCGAAGGAAGCCTTGGATGACGACTTTGTGAAAATGTTGACAATATATTCTTACCTCGTACTTCCAATGCATCAATGGTGATGTCAATAAGCTTTTCTCTAATAAAATCATGCTCGACCTCAATATGCTTGGTTCTTTGTGAGCTTGAAAGCACTCTGATTATCTCAAAAAAAAATAGAGTTGGCTTAGTTATAAGATAATGTAAGTAGTTGACAAGTTTTTGAAGCCAAAAGCATTCTTAAGCAACAAGAGCAACAACTTTGTCCTCTGTCTCTGTAATTGACAAGAAACTAAATTTTATTTCTTGCTACGCCAATAAATACTTGTACTGCCATTAAGAAATACATATCCTGAATTGAACCTTCGATAATCCAAGTCTCCGTCAAGATCAACATTGGTAAAACCAACCAAAGAAGAGATAGACTTTTTTTTGAAACATAGCCCTATATCAAGAGTTGAGTCGACATATTTCAAAATCCTTTTAAGCTTGTACACATAATTAGGTTGGGAGTTAGAAATATAATCTAGAGGTTTTCCATATAGATGTCTTTATGCAGCTTTTCGTATAAGAATGCATTCTTCACATCAAGTTGCTATAATTTTCAATGAGGGAATGATACTAAGATCAACACCATGCAAACTGAAATCATCTTAGCCATGGGGTTGAAAGTTTCTTCATAGTATTCTCTATATTTATGAAAAAAGTCCCAAGTCACCAATTTTGTTTTATATCTTTTAATATTCTTGTTCGTTTTTTTTTATTTTGTATATCCATTTACAAGAAACGAGTTGAGCATCTTTTGGTTTGCACTACAAGAAAAACACGAAATACAAACGAAAAATTACCGATAGAATTTTATCCGTCAATAAAATGTCATACTGACAAAAAATTTATAATCAATTTATAATTACCGACGAATTTAATCTGTCAATAATTAGCGATGAATTTACCCGACGAAAAAATTTATGAACATATTAATTTCGTCGGTGAATCTCAAGTTAGTGACAAATTTATTCTCTTGGTAATATTTAACATAACAACAACAACAACAATAATAATATAAATAAGTAATAATAATAATAATAATAATATTTATAATAAAGTTTGTTCATATTCAATCTGATAATTAGAATGCAGTTGTTAATATGGTTGAAGAGCTTGCCAAAAGTCCTGTAGTAGGAAAAAAGAGATCTCTTATCTTGGATGACGTCCATTCTTTGAACCATGGTTGGGTTGTGGTTTGTCTCAACCAAGAAAATAAGGGAAAATTTATCTCTATTCTTTATTCTTAATTATGGTTAAGAATTACGATGTTCTTGAAACCCCTCCTTCTATAAATTTAGTCATTAATAATGTTTTCCAAATATCTTGAACATGATAATATAATTCCCATGTCATCTTTCTTAATTATCTTCTATACCTTTTAGATTTTATTATTGTTCAATTAATAAATTAATAAATGTTTGATTAAACGGGTTCAGTTTCAGTAGTTTGCAATTTGAAGATATCTCTCTCCAGCTTATCAATCTACTTTAGTTTTAATTGGTATTTCAATTTTTGAGTAAATGGGGTGCACGGAAGAAATCATGGGTGCAGAAAGCAAAGAGGCTCCCTCATCTTATAAAGTCCAATAGCCAACCACGCCATAGTTCAGCCCAATCGAGATGCACTCACGCCGTTCTCATGTCAAGTTCTTCAGAAACTCTCTCTCTTATTTGGGGGGTGACACTGAGAAATCAGCAACTGCACCATAAACCCTTCAAATCAAATCAAACAAAACCTTACAACACAATCGTGGATTCAATTCCAAGAATCGGAAAAAATGGGCTCTAAAAACGAAGAAGCTTCAGATGAAGGACTTAACAATCCACCAACTTCTTCTTCTTCGTCTTCTCCTTCTTCTTCTCATGATTGGAAAACTCGAATCGTTATTCCAACCCTCCTCGCAGGTCTCTCTCCTTTTCTCTCTTTCATTATGTTGCTTCTTTTATTTCGCCACTAACTAAGTTTTTCATCGGATCCCCATGCCCACGATAAACGTTAATTTTATTTTATATATACCCATGATTAAGCTGGGGGAGTTAATACCTATGGAATTTTAGTTTTGCTCAAAAGAGATTCCTTTTTGTGCTGGAAAATGTGAGATATTTAGTGTCTGGAATAGGATTGTCTCTTAAGGAAGATACATGTGGTTCTGTAGAAAAGTTAGAGGAGCTAATTTGTCTTCTATTACATATTATTGAGATAATGTTTTAATAATGTTTAATTATTCATTTAGTTCTTATAGTTTAACAGATTTTACCTTTTAGTCACTGTATTTCAAAATTGTCCATTTTATCTTTATATACATTTTCCTTTTTTAACCGTTTTTGGTCCAAGTTCAGATGGCAGGGACAAAATGAATGAAAGTAGTATGTATAAGGAGTAAAGATGATAAAAGTAATATGTGTAGGGATTAAAATGGATGATTAAATGGTATGTGAAATCAATGTTGCAAATTTACATTAGATTGAGGATTTGAGTGGGGATAGAGAGTGAAAGAGGTTAGAGTGTCTGTATTTATGATGTTTGTGATTCTTTGGGAGCAGGGGTTGCTGGAGCTGGAACTGGGTTAATTTCAAAGCATAGAAAAACTCTTGGTCTTGCTAGTGTGTGTTCTAGCTATGCTGCGAATTTCGCCATCGTCACAGGGTGCTATTGTGGTAATTGTTGGATTTTCTTTTGATCTGATTCTCTGCTTTTCAGTTTTGGAGATTTGTTGTTGTATTTTGTATTTGATGGCATTGTTTGTGTTGATTAACGTGGCCCGTTTTGAATCCATGAATTTATTGATTTGCTGTGGTTTCTTATGGATTTGGACTCCTCGTGTATTTTTTTCTTCAATCGAGATTAACATATTATGGTAGACAGCCTGTGAACTTTTGTTGCTGAGGCAGAAGCAGTTGATGCTCCTCATAATGTTTTACCTTGATTTTCTGAAAAAAATGAAAAGATCCATTATTGGGTTGGAGATTTTATATGTAACTATGAAAAGAATTGGGGAGGAGTGTTTATATGTTACTGGCCTGTACTTGCCCTGACTTATTTTGAGTAAAGCCCTATTAGTATGACTTATAAATAAGTGAAATATGCTATATTGTGTTATAGAGAATCCATCTATAAATTGGAGCGTGGAGAGTGACCTGCATTTTCCCCATTACCTCATATGTATATTTACTGTTAGCCTTATGGAACATTTTGATGAAGTAGATTGGTAAAATTTAAAAATGGTTTGGTGAAGTAACACTTATCTATCAGAAGCAACATACCTTCATATATAATAGGAAGCTATTATTTAGATTTGCAGAGAATGGGGAAAACGAACTACAGCTTTTTTTATTAGCAGATCTTTATTATGTCATATTTAAATTTCTCGCAGGGTTCTTTGTTCTTCATTGGCGTTATGTTATGCAAATCACAATTACTTACTAATAATGCCCAGGAAAAGTGTAATTTTGTAAGTTTGTTTTCGGAAGAATACTTCGATAATCAAATAAGTGCATGGTTACTGAGTGTTAATTTTATAAAATGCTTACTGATAAAATAATCTAATAGTAATTATAGTAACTCATTGCATGTAAACTCCAATTTTTTTTGTCTATGTGGATGTGATATTTATATCAGTATCAAGTGAATTGTCGTAGTGTGGGACACTGAGATGTCAATTCTCAGACGCAATGTTATGATATAGACTTGGATATTATTGAGTGTTTAAATTCCACATTAAGTAATATAAGATGCTATGTGAAATATTTAATTGCTTGATTTTCCCTCCATAATAGCCAAGTCCTTATCAAATTGAGGCTCTAGAATATTTGATTTTATCTTTGGACTTCATGTGTCAATAGCAGGATTCAAGTCCAATTTGTCTTGAGAAATTTTGTTTAGATACAATGTTGAATCCATGCATTTATCTTGCTCTCGTGCTGGGAATTTGCTAGGAACAATGAATTGAAAAGAGAAAGAAAAGAAAGATTTTTATTGAATAGAATGAAAAGGATGTGAGAAATAGGAGAGCACTCTCTCCTCCAAGTTGTTTACCCTTCACAATAACAAATCTCCCTTTCTCCTATCCTTCTTCTCCTATTTATATCTTACTATCCGTCTAACTAACTAACTAACTAACTAACCCATCAATATTCTAACTATCTTCTAATTTCCCCTCCTACTTATATCTTGACAATACACTCCTCCTATTATGAACCTTGTTCTCAAGGTTGGAATAGTGGAAAGCTTGATCCCATGGCTCTTTGTAATCACCATGATATTCACCCACTCTTCCTGAAAGCAATTGTTTCCTACTGTAGGAATGGGAACCCACTGGATACTGCATGCAATTTCATGTCTGGTGGCTTGAGTGATGGTGGGGTGGGGATGAGGGTGGCTTTTGTATAACAGCCTTTGAACCTTCCTTCTGCCTTGGCTCCATTGCCAAGCTGCCATAGATGCAATGAAGTTTAATGTTAAAGGCTCAGCCAACAAGATGAAATTCCAAGATTCCAATGTCATTGATATTCCAGCCTCCATTCTCAAATATCTGGGTCCAACAATGATTTTGATTCATATTATGGGAATCTGAATTTGGAAAATATGATGCCTTTTTGCATCTCCACTACGGGTGTGGTTCTTGGTTAATGAACTTCGATAGTTCTACCTTTTGATTTCAAGAATTGCAATAGATTACTATCACACTCAGCTGCCTCTCTTTGAATCAATTTTCCTTTCTATGCTTCCATCAAAGGTAGGAAGTTCAAACTTTTTTGCCAAGAGGTAGCCTCTCTTTCAATGCATTGATCCACACCCCTACGTGCTATTTTTGTCTTTCTCTGTCAAATATGGATCACCCTCTTCATTCAATTTCTTGTGCAGCATGTGCTTCAACTTTAAAATGTTGGTCCACATCCCTCCATGATATTTTTCAATGCATTTTGACCGACATCCCTCCATGCTATTTTTGTCTTGCTCTGTCAAATATGGATCACCCTCTTCATTCAATATCTTGTGCAACTTGTGCTTCAACTTTAAAATGTTGGTCCACATCCCTCCTTGCTATTTTTCAATGCATTTTGACCCACATCCCTCCGTGCTATTTTTGTCTTGCTCTGTTAAATATGGATCACCCTCTTCATTCAATATCTTGTGCAGCATGTTCAACTTTAAAATGTTTGTCCTCTCTTTCAAAAGCATCGGAAGTCTTCATTTCTTTGCGGTAAGTTTTCAGCTCAGTTTGCTCTTGCGTCATGGCATCCCATCTTTCAAAGATGTGGCAACCGTGCTATCTATGAATCTTTTTATCATAGCTGTGGAAAATTATCCCCAATCTGAATCTGGGTTATCTTGGCACCTATAATAGAAACCAAAGCATTGCGTGTTGCAGCTTGTAGATGAATGAATATCTTCTACCACAGTAATTTTCAGCCATAGCAATACAACCAATTGGGTCTGCCCCCTCAAATGCCGATTACTTCCCTTTGGCCCAAATGTTCCATCCCTAACACTGGCTCTTCCTCGGAGATTGGATAGGCCAGGCTAATTTGTTAGGAACCAAGAATTGAAAACAGAAAGAAAAGAGATTTTTATTGAATAGAATGAAAAGTAAAGTTCAAGAAATAGGAGAGCATTTTCTCCTCTAAGGGTTTCCCCTTTACAAAGGATTTACTATAACAAAAAATATCCCTTTCTCCTATCCTTCTTCCCTTATTTATGTCTAACTGCCCCTCTAACTAACTAACTAACCCATTAATTTTCTAACAATCTTAACTAATTTCTCGTTCTCCATCCTTACGGTTTTAGATTGTAACCCTCCTCTTTATAGATAAGTTGATTGGTTCACTGGATTCTTGGTTGGGATGGATGGAGCTTGAACCCTTGTTGATGACTTTTTACTTAATTTAATAAGATCCAATGCTGTCTAACTTGTTAGGGGCACGCGAATATGTGGCTGCAACTAGAAAAACAGGACCTGATGACATATGGAACTCTGCTTTAGCTGGATTTGGAACTGGTGCTCTTCTTGGGCGTCTGCAAGGTTTAGTTCTGCTCCTCTCTCACTATTGCTGCGTGCTTGTGATTGTTTTTTCAGCCATTAACCATGGTGAATTATCTATATGTTCCTCCCTTCTCTTTTTATTATATATGTTAAAATGAACTTTCTCTTGGATCTTACTATTACACTTTCTTTGTATTGGTATGATCTATTTGCTGCGACTTGTTACATATATAATTTATTCAGGACATTTGATCCTGCCCAGCAATTTAGACTGAAATAACTTTGCTTGAGATCTGAAATGTTTCCATGTTCAGTTTTCTTGCTCGGTTGTTTTTCATTTTTGTGTGTTAAATCTTTTTTCTGCTTTCTTAACTTTTTTTCTAATGATTCCTACATTGTCATAAAATTTTGCATTAGTACCAGAACCATGATTCACTAGGGTAGTCAATAGCAATGGATTGCTTTTAAAATAGATATTGATCAATATTTTTATCGTGAAGAACTTGGATGTGCCATAGCATTCTCAATTACTTATAAGGAAGAAGAAAATGTATCAGTTATTTCAAGTACAATTTTGTTCTTTGTCTTAGATTACCACCTATTTTCAATATTCTAGCTAAGTGTAAGGTTCTTCAAGATTACCACTAGGGCTGATGTAGAAGTTACACACCCTTGGAGAGGATGAGGGTAATGTTGAGAGCGTCTCTGAATTGCTATGGTACCCAAGGGATTAGTCTTATGACAATGCTTATGGGAGTAATTTGGTCAAAGAGAAAGAGTTTTCCCAAATTGTTTAAATTTTGACAAATGCATTATTTGATGGTAAAGTGAATGTAATAATTCTTGCTCAAATTTGGTCAGTAGTGATAGAGGCTCGGTTACAAGCCCGGAAAATTGATTTCATTTGTGAAATTTTAGGTGGTCAACTGGGTGCAATCCGGTACTCTGTCGCCTTTGCTGTTGTAGGGACAACAGCAGATTTTACCTTTTTGAAATTGAAAAATGCTTTGAGAGATCACACTAAAACAATATACCAAGATATTGAGAATTCAAAGGAGAGTGGATCTTGGTTTAAATTGCCAGAATGGTTTCCAGTTCAAGTACTCGACGAGGAAGCCCTTGCTGCTAAACGAGCTCAGGAAGAGCAATTCCTTCAGCAGAGGGCTAGGATTCGCAGCCTTAAAGAAGAAGAATCTTGAGAACTAAAATTTTTGTGGATGTTTTGCTGATCCTTGAGTGAGGTAAACTTCCACCCGTAAAGCATTTTGTATACCCAATTTTATTTTATTGACTCAGTTTGTAATAATGTACTTCAAGCTAAAAAGCAATGATTTCAGCAGAGATTTTGAAAATGTTGAGATTGAAATTCATGTAGTCATTTGGATTATATAATGATTTTTCCCTTCTCAGGATAGACAATGTCCAATTAATACGTGAGGAAAATCTATAAATATTTTAAATGTTGTAGTTTGGCATTTGCAATCTCCATAAAATGGCTTCACATGGCATTGTCTATTCTATTATATCATTTCACCCTTTACACTTGGTGTTGTCGAAAATCATTTGGGTTTATACAAGAGAACTAATGTGATTTGGGACAATTATGTGGCTTTGAACATGTATTGCAGACTAACTAGGAACCTGAATGAGTGAGAAAGTCTCCACCTTTGCCTTAACTTGATTAGGCCACAATTCCCAAGTTAATGTAGAATTAAACTGTAATGTTTGTTCCACTTAATTTAAATCTTGACAATGAAATAAAATTTAAACTAGTAGAAACAGACCCGATTTTTTAAATCCATGGAGAAGCTTTGGTGTTGTTTACTTCCTAACATATGGATAATTATTCTTAATTGATTGACATCATTAGGGTTATTTATTTAGTGTATTTTTCTATGAATGTTATCATCAATGAAAACTCAGAATGAACATTTTTATCATTTTTTGTAGCTCTCTAATGTTAGTTTGCGCTTCAGATAATATGGATTTTGAAATAGAAGCATGAAAACATTACTTATCTCTGGCTAGCAGAGAAACAATGCGAGGAGAGAAAGTCATGAGGTAAATGTATAGCTCCAGTTATTTGACTGCAAACATAAAAGGAAGATGTTGGTGGAGCAAGAAACTGATATAAAAGGTTGACCTTGGTACAAGTAGCTATCACTGGCGGCATGGGAAGGACAAGTGTTGTACTAATAGAAGCACATAATACCAAGCCCATGATCATGACAAGCCCCCAAAACTGTATGTTCCACGTTTATGCATTGATTTTTACATCCTTTCGTGTGTAAACAAGGCCACGACATTGACATAGTTGTGCTTCAACCTCTGCACATGAGAGGGAAAACAAACATAGGGAAAAAAACCATCAAGATGACACAAATAGAATGCTTGAGATCTGTGACTTGTGACTTACAAAAGTTGGTAACCTTTTACTAAATTTGAGCTAAAATGGAGAAAATATTCAAAAGAGTATATATCTGACAAAATGAAATTTGGTGAATGAGGAGTTATTTAGTTGTGATTGTACCCCAGGAGGAAAAAAGGAGTGCAAAAACACAAAGGTGGCGTAGAACTTGGGAGCAGAGGAAGCCATTATTGTTAAATGCAAATACAAATGTAAAAAAGGTAAATGATTTCTCGGGTGTTGCATTCTCCAAACCCATGTTTTAAGCCTACACTCCCGTGAGTGGGTTAAATAACAAAACTGTCCCTTAAAAATGTATTATGGATTATATATTCTTGTATGTATTTTTGGATTTGAAAAATATATTTCAAAATGTATAATTTAGAATATATTCATACATTTTAGATTATACGGTCTAGTATGATTTTTTTGGAATTAGAAGTATCTGTTACATCTAGAATGTATTAATGCGTTTAGGATTAAACATTCCGGTATGTATTTCTAGGTTCGAAATGTATTCTTTTATTAAGGTACATTTTTGGATTGTAATACATGTCCAAATCCTATTTTTTAGTTTGTATTTTGGAATGTAGTCTTGGAATACAAAAATTTGTATTCGAGAATATATAATCAGAAATACAAAATAATTAGTGTATTATAAAATGTATAATTTATAATATATGATAAAAAAAAGTATTTTAAAATGTACGTTACGGAATATAAAATATGTATTATGGAAAAATCTTCAATTTAAATATATATTCCGAAAGAGTAAAATTAAAATTTTAATTTATAGGTTGATACAGTTTAAATTTATGGGGTGTAGAATGGATAGCCCTGATTTCTCGTGATATGCATGGGCCAAGCTGTGTTATATAGCAACACTACGGTCATTGCGACAATATTGTTTCATGCTTTGCTTGTATCCCATTTGACTTATTACTTTCTTTCTTTGCTTAATTGTTTTGTTCAATTTGCTACATCATTTTGGTCTCGTTATCATTCCCAAAATTGGATTATTCCCATTTGTTTCTACATGTTGGACTGGTAGTGCACATGATCTCTAGTAATCTACCATGATATTTATTTTATTCACATGGCTTTGGATACAATACATCTACTACCTTCTTTCTTCTCCACTTGTAAGGGCTATCACATGAAAATTATTCTTGCTTTAATCTGCTAATTTTAGGTGAAAAATGTTTGTTTCAAGTTGCAGTGTTGTCAAACTTTTATACTTTTTTTTTATCGTTTTTTTTAATATGTTAGTAAAGTAATTTGGTGTTCTATAATTGCAAAATCATTTTCTATACCTGTCCCTAATCTATTTTGTTGGTTATTCAGAACTTATAGAGAAAAAAAAAAACTAAATGATTTTTTTATTTCTCCTCTGGGTGTAGTGCAATGCTCTTTGCAATGACGTTGAAAAAATTGACAAAATCAATTAACAAGATTTTAGGAACATGGAAGTTATTAATCCAATAACCAATGATCATAAAAATTGTTATACTCATAATATTTTCTACTTTTTTTCTTAAAGAAGATAACTATGATCTCCACTTTTAACTTTAGTTTTTTGTTAAAATATATTTCGAAAATTGTATCGATTACATCAAAACTGTAAATTCACTAGAACAAAAAGTTATATTTATGTCACATTTTTAATGTTAATTTTGAAAAAAAAAAAAAAAGAAACGAGCGATGACATTATCGTAAATTAAGTTGGACTTTCCATGTAACACTGCAGTATAGTGCAAGTGCGGATATACACGGCAAAAGAACTATTCTGGGGAAGTTTTATTTTTTATTTATCACAATAGGCAATTTTTCTTTTCACTGAAATGGGTAAATCATGTCTATATGATAAATTTTAAGAAATTAAAATGTTCCAACTGACATAATCTCACATTAGTTTGGTGTATTAATTTTCACTCGCACATATGAAATAATTAATTAATTTAATATGTTAATTTGGTATTCTCACCTACTGCTAAATTAATTAAGTGTATTAAGTCTCACTACTTTAATTAATTAATTTTATGTGTTAATTTGATAGTATTTTTTCTGCTAAGACATGCCAAAATCTTAGTTAAGTGCATTAATTCTCATACATGAACGGCTAATTAATTAATTTTGTATTTACTGAGATTGTGTCAATATGAGCACAATTTCTATTCTATTTTTTTCATTAAAATTGTGATACAATTTTAATTAAAATTAATTAAAATTGTATTATCACCTTATGATTTCTCTTTTTTTTTTCAGTCTCCTTGTTATATCACTTTTTTAGATGAAATCGTATTATCATGGCAATTTATTAATTTTTCATAAATAAAAAAATTACTCATTATAATAAATTTAAAAAAATTACATAAAAATGATACTTTACCCAATATACATACATAGTTGGATCACTTACTATGACGACAAATATCAAATTGAGTATAAATACTTTATAATATGAAATTGGGTATGAACACTTTGTTAAAATGTGAATTAAAAAAATACAAAGTATAATATTACATTTGAATTTCACTTCTAATCAAGCTTTATATATATATATATATATATAATTAAAGATTTTTGTGATACTATTTTAATTCAAAACCTTAATAGTGTGATGGAATATAAAATTTTAAAAGTATAATTTATCTTTATAAAGAATATTAAATGTGTTATGTAAAAATATTTAGATAAGAAATTTTAAAAAATTTTGAAATTATATAATTTTATTAGTAACTTGACTACTCAATATTAGAAAATTTTGAATAATTAAGAAATAAAAATTTAAAACTTTTTATATTCTCAAATTCATATATTTTTTTTTTCATTTTCTCCTCAACTCAAATTTAGTTAGGATATTGTCAGGGTGGTTAAAACTGAGACACTGTTGGGAATATTAATTTTTCAGTTAATATCAATTGTGTTTTTTTTTTCATTAATGTTTATAGGAGTTATTTTTTTTTATTTAAATTAGGATTCTTTTTATTTTGTACGCTAGTGACGGTTTGCTTGACCAACGTTGAGGGGACTTTCTTTTGTGGGTGTGAACTATTTTTTTTCGATTAATGTATGTAATTTTTTTTTTGCTAGGGTCATTTTTCTTTATCATGAGCACTAATGTTATTCTTTGTCAAAACTTTTCACACTCTTATATCTTATAGCTTTTTTAAAGATTCTTATCTTAGATGCTTCTCTAACCAAACTAGCCAAATCTTCAACAACTATAATAAATAAAAAAGACGTTAATGGATCACTTTGTCTAAGTTCCCTTCTAGATTTAAACTCCTTAGTCGGGTGGATTTTCATTAACCAAAATTAAAATAGTAGTGGAACTAAGACAAACTTTAATCCAATTAATCCATTCTGGGTGAAAGCTTAGTCTAATCATCATGTACATCAAGAAATCTTAATCCAATGAGTCAAAAGCCTAGTCTAATCATCATGAACATCAAGAAATCTCAATCCAATGAGTCATAAGTCTTTTTCAAATCCACTTTCACTATAACTCTCTTAAGCTGATTTTTTCTTAGATAATCTACCGTTTTATTGGCAATTAAGACACTGTCTAATAAACCTCTACCACTAAGAAATGCAACTTGATATTTATCAATCACTTTTCCGTAAGACCCCTTTTAGCTTATTTGCTAGAATCTTAGCTATCACCTTATACATACACCCAACCAGTGATATGAGTCTATAATCATTCAAAGTAGACATATTCTTCTTAAGACAAACTTTAATCCAATTAATCCATTTTGGGTGAAAGCTTAGTCTAATCATCATGTACATCAAGAAATCTTAATCCAATGAGTCAAAAGCCTAGTCTAATCATCATGTACATCAAGAAATCTCAATCCAATGAGTCATAAGTCTTTTTGAAATCCACTTTCACTATAACTCTCTTAAGCTGATTTTTTCTTAGATAATCTACCGTTTCATTGGCAATTAAGACACTGTCTAATAAACCTCTACCACTAAGAAATGCAACTTGATATTTATCAATCAGTTTTCCATAAGATCCCTTTTAGCTTATTTGCTAGAATCTTAGCTATCACCTTATACATACACCCAACCAGTGATATGAGTCTATAATCATTCAAAGTAGACATATTCTTCCTCTTAGGTATCAAGGTAATAAATGATGTATTACACCTTCTTGGGATATACCCTTCCTCTTAGAAACTGTGAACATCCTTAATCATGTTAGACCCAATGATCTACCAATTCTTCTTAATGAAATGAAAATTAAAACCATCTGGGCCCGGGCTTTTAGAATTCTCACATTGGGTTACCTCATCAAAGATTTCAGTATCACTAAATTTACAACATAACACCTCATTATCCTCATTTGAAAGACACATAATCTGAACGCCATCTAAGTTCAAACCTAATTTAGGTTGGACAACAAACCTAATTTCAAAGTGCTCCCTCATAACATTTTTTTTACTTGATCAGGGTCTTCACACCACTCTCTATCTAGAATAAAACCTTTTATGTCATTGTTAAGCCTTCTCCATCTCAGCTTAGAATGAAAAAATTTTGAGTTTAGGTCGCCCTTCTCTAACCATTGTACCTTAGATTTCTGTCTAAGCATAGCATTTTCTCTTTCTGACATACTTCTAAGGTCTCCTAATAGTTATATCCTTATGATCCTCATATCTTCTTGTAGATTTTCCTCGCCATCACTCTTATCCAAAGCTTCAATCTCATTTATTACTTGTTTTTTAGTTTTTCACAATGAAACACCTTTGCATACCAGCTTTTAACCTCCTTCTTAACCTTTTTCAATTTCAGTTTTACCAATTCCTGATTATTGCCATTACCAACATCCTGAACCCAACCAACTTCCTGCTGCCACATATCAAATGTTCTAAACGGCTTAAGGCCACAATCTGCCACACTATTCCTAACCACCAAAGCATAATAATCTGACATTGTTTTACTCTGCACATACTATCTAAACCCCAGCCACTTCAACAACCATGTTTCAGAAACTAAGGTTTTATCAAGTTTACTTCTAGAAATACCGTTAGGTCTATACCATGTGTACACCCTCTCAACAGCTGGAATTTAGTACAATTGACATCTATTAATGAATGAATTAAATTCCTCCATTTCTACCCTATTCACTCTTTCAACATCCGTACCATTCCTTTCACTAGGATCTCAAACCACATTGAAGTCTCCCAACACACACCATGCCATATTCTGGAACCTAACCATAATCCGTTCTATTTCACCCCACAATGTTAGTTTCTCACTATTAGAGCATGGTGAATACACATTTATGATTACCACAGGAATAAATTGATCAATCTCCATATATATACTCACCCTCGTTACTATAAATCCTTTATCTTCCAGTGATCTTATACACTTCCATATAGTTAAAATGTCTCCTCCCTCTTTGTCCACCCCTCTATGTATCCAACCAAGTTCATTAGACTCCTATAGTGAGAAACATTTCTAAAATCATAAACTAGTTAATTTGGTCTCCTGGATACACACAACACCTGATTTTTCCTTAATAATCAGAGTTTTCAAATAATTCCACTTTATATTGAAGCTGATTAAATTCATAACATGTCTTCTCTCTCACAACAAAACTGTCTAAGTAACTTAGTATCTCTATCTTCCAACTCCTTGAACCTATGAATAACTGTACTCTCATCCCCTTCATACTGCACCCCCTGTAGGCTAGGAGATTGGCAATCGAGTTGCGCTCCCATCCCCTTAGTTTCTGAAATCAGACCCTCACACTTTCGGAATGCTGGTAAAACAAACTCCCCTATCACGTTTGGTGCAGCCATTCTCTTGATTTATTAACTACACTATATCAAGTAAAAATAGTTTTTTCAAATAATATAAAAGTTTGCCATATTTTTACTTTTGTTTTACTATTATTAAACTCTCACATCTCATAATTTCTTATCGTATAATGTGGTACCACATTTTTCAACGTGGAAGAGTAATTCTACGTGGACATGTCAACATATAAAAAAAATTATTAGTACTTTTCTATTTTTCTTTTATATTACTTATTGTATATATAAATAGAAAAATTATAAGAATAAAGGTTCGACTGTGATTTTATTAAACTTTAAATTTTTTTATAAATGCACTTAATTAATGATGTCAAGAAGATGATTTTATTTATAAAATAACCAGACTCAAATTCTTCTACGTGATATATCATATCATTCTAACTTTGTTAACTTTTGTGAATTATTTTTGTGATATTTTCTCATACTCTGATTAATGATAAGATTATGATTATTGATAGACTACATCACATACATATTTAACATAAGAAGATTCATTGAAAAAGATGAACTTAAGAAGATATATTTTCATAAATATTTTTCAATAGATTTTGTTTTATGAAAGATAAAATACTTTTCCTTAAAGAAAACTTATCACATATACAATCAAATAGACATGAAAAAGAACTTATTTTATCATTATCTCTTTTAGTTAAAAAAGGTCACGTTTGATGTATATTTGTGACTTGACTAAATCATTTAGTTAAAATATTTTCATATTTACTTTAATAAGTAATTAGATCATGATTCTAGCATTTGACCAACCAATGTAGATGCAGAATAATTACTTATATTTAATAACATTTTGATAAAATATTTTAATAAATATTCACATACCAACTCTCCTTTTAAGATTAGTGTAGATGATGATAATAACATGTAATGTAAAAGAGATAAGGAGTAAAGAACACTTACACAATAAATTATACTAGTTTGTTTATTGTTGCCCAACAAGCCAAGTATAATTAGGAAAGTTATTGTGGTTAAGTACACTTTGACTATTCTTTGGCCTGGTAGCTACTCCTTAGTATTCTTGACATAAACCACTCCTGACTTAATTGATTATTCTTGACAAAAGTCACTCCTAACTTAATTGAGTATTTTTTTGAGTTCGTAGTCACTCCTAGCTAACCCTTTGAGTATTTTTTTTCCTCAAGTCAATCCTAGCTGACACTTAATATTCTTTACTCAAGTCACTCTTGGTTGACCCTAAGTATGATTACTCAAGCTACTCTTGAGTATTCTTTACGCACAGTTAGTCTTGGTTAACCGAGTATTTTTTCAGATTGTAACCACTTTTGGCCGACCCTGTCAATGAATATTCTTTACTCAAGTCACTCCTGACTAATACTGAGTTTTCTTTGCCAAGCAAATACTCCTAGCTAAGATATGAAGGTTTGGTTTTTCAATGATCTAATGATCATTGGTTTGATTACTAGGGAGGATTGTGTCTAACGATGAATACAAGGTTTAGGTTTTCTCTCCTAGTTTAGATTATCTTGCCCTCTTGGGAGGTTACTATCTTTTGACATATATAATGGCTAGACTCACTCTCATAGGTAGTTGTATAAACACTTTCAGTGTTTTCCATGAAGTTCCTCTGGATCTTAGTGCTTTAATTTTCTTTAAGTTTGATTCTCTTTTTATGAAGTTATGAGGTTTATTCTATCATTTAATCAACACTTTTGATATAATGTAACATATGCTCTCTTGACTTAGAGGAGTGCTTTCGATTTTAGTAGTGTTTTGGTAATGTCTCCTCTATCTCCTTCTTCTTCTTCTTTTGAATGGATGCTTTAAATAGACTTTGGAAGAAGATAGTCTATTAAGAGGTTGTTTATAGTCATTGAGCATCTTCAACTTCTATGCATGTTTATTTTCCATTGACGAGCTTCAATATGATTCTTACATTTAATGTAGCTTTTCTTTGTTCCTTTCTCTTCACAACGTCCTTGATAAGTAGCAATCTAAGCCTTTTGCACAAAGTCATGATTAACGTGTATACCGTAAACGACAAATAGTTGGGTTAAAGTTGAAAGACTTTTTATGTTAGGAAGTTGATAAAGAAAATAGTTTTAGCTTGTGTCTCAAGAGATCTTTGATATTTATTTCATATTTGATTTTGAACAATCTCTTTGACATATGAACATTTCTTGCAAACATAAAGTAATGATATGGATATTTATTTTAAGTCCAAGGTTTTCTTAGTTTATATGTAGCTTCTGATGTTTATTGCACTTTCATTTGTTCTTACATGCATTTATTAGACTATCTTGAGAAAAGACCACACAATATTGTATCTACATATTATTTTTATAAAACTATAATGAAGTATGATAATGTTTTATACTAATTACTTTTAAGCATTAATTAAAATCTTAAAGTGTTAAACTTTTACCTTAACAAATTCACATATTACATTTTAACAACTCAAATGTTTTCACATTTTTATTAAATTTTAGTATGACTTTAAAATTAATTTATATAATAAAAAATTAATTAATAAATATTAAAATTGACTTGACTTTCTCTCTAGTTGACAAGACTCAATTTGAGCCAGGCTTAATAATACTTCAAATCCGATCCTACCATCCATTTTATAACTTGAAATAACCATTATACATACTATTTTTTATTTTTAAAATCCAAAAATATATCAAGTTATATCAAATACAAATCCAATTAAGTGGATTCGATCTAAAATATAAAAATGTGGATTTAGATTTAAGATAAATCTATTTAAATAGAATAATATAAATTTGGATAATGATAAATTGGATTTTAAAATTTGAAAAGTTTTCTCAATCTCATATTTAATAAAGAAAATACTAAATTAATAAATATACATTTGTTGGAAAAAAAATTATGAATGTCACTAAAAAAGAATTGAGATAGAGATTACAAACAATGTGACCACCAATTGCCTTGAAGAATAAACACTTTTTTTTTTGGAACGTTTGCTTGCACAAAAGAATAAGCGTACAATCATCATGCAATGTAGGTGTTATGTATAGTTTGGTGTTGTAGAAATAACCTTGGATAAGAGTAAGTAAATAAGATATTCTTGTACTTCTCTAGAGTCACAAATTAGACATAAACATCCAAATTTTGTAACATCAATGATCGGGACCAATAAAATATGCTCTTTCACAGGTCTCCATTTCATGGACTTTATTTACACCATTTTCCATTATTTCCTTGTTAGTAAGTGGTAAAATGGGTTAATACAGCCCATTTTAACTCGCCATGAATAAGATGAGCAGGCTTAAAATCTTAGCTCCTCCTGCCAAATTTTCTTATTTAAAAAAAAAATTAACAATATAAATATTTTTTTAAAATTTTAACTAATATTTTTAATTTAATAAATTATTATAGTTAATAATAGTTAAAACTTAATTTACAAATTTAAATTATAATATTATTATACATTTGTAAAAAATTAATTTTTTAAAAATTGTTTTTCATTTTAACTTTTAATTTAAAAAGAAAACAGGTTGATGGGTCAACCGTCTGATCCTGTGTCTGGTCTTCGGAATTAATGGGTTATGCAGAACGAGTCAGAACGATTAAATAAATTAAAAATATCAACTTGATTTGCTAAATTGTATAATAAAATTTAAAATAAAGTTTTATTTAAAATTTATGTACAAACATTCTAATAATGATACTTACGTACATATCTTTCCATTTATATAATTTTTTTTAAAATATTCTAATAACGAACGTTTCAGTCGTTTAAACTAAAAATATTAAAAAATACTAATCTATTAAAAAAGAATTCATAAATTATATTGTTTAAAATTAAAATTATTTTATTATCTTATTTTTCACAAAAATGCAAATAATGGTTGTTAACTGGTTCTACAAATACACTAGGAAAGTTGTACCTAAAATGTTTCTGCTGTTTCTCGTTGACGCTATAGGCACTTATTATATTAGACAGTGGTTGGTTTTCGTTTTTCTTTAATAAAAAAGACTTTTTACTAAATAATAACTCTTTTCAAACTCGAGAAAGGGATAGTGATGGCGACATGATGTTTTTTTAAGTATTTTTGTCTTTGTTTGCGTAAGTTTTTTTCATAAGAAAATTTAGAAGGAATAAAATAAAATTTTCCATATATTAAATTAATTTTTTTTAGATGAATTTCCATAAAAACACTACATGAGATGTTGTATTATATTATTATTCCTCAAAATATTGTATTATAAACGAAAAAATATTCCTGAAATCTTATTATGTATCTCAGCCAACCTGTAATGATAGTTAAGATCGAACTGGATCCATTTTCTGCTGACCTTTTCTTATAATATTGGGATTAAATATGTAAATAATCTGGACTTTGATTGTTCTTGGTCATAGGTTTCATTAATTATGTATATACAGGTCATGTTTTGATCGTGTTTTGATAGCAGAAATTGTGATATTTAAACAACCATTAACAAATATGATTAATTAAAGGATAAAGTTTAGGTGGAGTATTCTTTTAAATATTTTAGTTTTCGTCGAATAAATTTAGATTTCAGCAAGCTATAGAATAATGATTAGCATTACACATCAACTTTGTTTAATTTATAGCATTGAATCTTCACTTTTAGTTAAAAAAACTAATACTAAAAAAACTAAAATATTACACTTAAACGATAGCCTTAATTAGAAAAAAATTTGTTAAAATTGAAATTATAAATTATAAAGTAGAAGTTTTTTTATTTTAAATAATAATTATTTTATAATGAATTATTATATAAAAATTAATGTGTAGAAATAATTTGTTAACATTAAAGTAAAATATAATTATTTTAAATAAAAATACAATATTAAAATAATTATTAAATATTAAAGTAAAAATAATATATATAATTCCTTATTTATAATAAATGTAAGCATATTACTTAATTAAATTATATGTCTAAAAGATATCATTATATTAATTTGAGATATTTTATTTAATTATATTTATTAATTTTTATTTTTAACATTAAAATAACTGTAATTAATGGTAAAAATAATAAGTTATTAGAAAAGTTAAATATATGTAAAGATTTATTTATAAAGAAATATAGTTGAAGTTGGTAGGTGTGAATGAGTGTTATGTCATGTGATAATTTATGTGTTCACATAATCACTCTCATGTTCAACCCAAAAAGTCATCCAAGGCAGCTCTTGTGCAGAAGGGTTATTAAATTACTACTTCCTATTGTTTATAATATTAATTTAAGGATTTTTTTGTTTAAATTAAAAAATTATTTATTTTTTTATTTTAATATAATTTTGAGTTATTCATTTATTTATATTTTTTATTGTAATATATATTTATGTATGGTTAAATTTTCTTTATATCACACCTTATTTAATTTGTTGGAGTAAAAACAGGTGCTAAAGTAGAATTCATGGGTAGAAGACGAAATTTTTGTTATTTTCTGTAGATGAAAGATAAGAAAGAAGGAAATAAAGTTTTAGATTACTTCTAATAGTAAGACTAAATGTGTTTTTGGTATTAGTTGGAGATGCAATAGAATATAAATAAAGTCAATAATAATATTTAGTTTCATATCATTAATTTGATTTTCTAAACTTAAATTAAATTTATATTTTATGGTTTTGTGATATTGAATTGGAGTTAATCTTTTTTATTAAATAATTTCAAAGTTTATTAAAAATCTATTTTAGTGAGATTTATTAAGTCTGTCGTTGTTCTTTCAAACTAATCGTAATTATGGTTGAAATAAATAGTCCAAATCCTAACAATACGAATATTACAATTATAAATTTGATAACAACGGTTGGATATTTACGAGCACAAAGTGTCCTAAATTCATGTGATTAAATATGTACAAAGACACAATAATCCCGTATCTATAAGAGAATGAAGATGCAAAAATGTCTTAAATTCTTGTCGTTGAATTGCAAAGTTAAACACAAATTAACTGAAAAAGAAAAATGCTAGAATTAAATTTTTTATTTGACATATAGACTATAAAAAAAATACCCAAAATTAATATAGTTACAAAGTTTTGTCTATTATATTAATAAAAAAAGTGAACGAAAAATATAACAAAGTTAATATTTCATTACTTTTTTTAACCATACAAATATTTAACTTTTCAATTTTAATCGCTATAATTAATTTCTTTTGTCTTGGCATTTGTAAATATATACCATTTTTGAATATTTTTAAGGGCAAAAAACACCAATCTTATAGAGATAAGAAAAATAATATTGTAAATTATTTTGATCACACTTTCTGTTTTTATTTAAATTTTATTAAAACTTATAACTTTTTTCTGATTTTTATCATTTAGTTTGATAATTTTCTCTAATACTTTTTCAAAAATCATTAAAAGAGGATTGTTTTATAAAGTTATCGGTAATGTATAAATATTATGTTGTATATAATATTTATTAAATAAGCTCTTCATTAAAATTAAAATAACTCAAAATACTTAAAAGAAAGAAAAAAATATTTTCTTTGGAATCAACATGCAATTAAGAAATAAAACAACTAATTTAATTTGATGGAAAGTCTTAAAAAATGTTTGAAAATTAATAAGATGTGATCATATAAAAAAAATTACAAGACTCAATTTAATTTGGTTGAATAAGTTTTTTTTTTCAATTTTTTTCTCTACATTTAGTTTCATTTGTATAGACAAGATTTTTTTTTTTTTGTATTTCTTTTCGAAGTGAAAGGAATATTTCTTTTCCCAACAATCAATAATAAATTAAATGGAGACACTTAAGAGATGTCTGGACTTTTATACAAAAGTAAAAGTTGTTAATTTTTTTTAATATTACACAAAATACTTATATAAAAACCATCTTTAAAATAAGATCTAATGTAATATGATATAGTTATTGTCACTTTTACTAGATTAGATAAATAACTCGCTTCAAGGCCAATTGTCTCAAAACAAATATTCTAATAATGTGAGCGGTATTCTCTAAGACGGTCTTCTTAAATCCGATCTCCTCTTGACTGTTTCTACACTTTTTTCAAGTCAATCGCCTGAAGGTTGATCTCCCCAGGGTCGATTGTCACAAGTTGGGCAAAATTCTTTAGACTAGTCTCTCTAAATATGATTTTCCCGTGGTTGCTTTTACACTACTTTGTCAAAGTCGATCGCCTCAAGACCAATTGTCTTAAGACCGATCATCTCAAAATCGATCGCTTTAGGACCGATCATCATAATATGGACGATACCCCTAAATTTGATCTCTTTATGGTTGCTTTCATACTTCTTTCTCAAGGTCGATCACCCTATGACTGATTTCCCTAAGACCGATCGCCTCAAGATCAATTGCATAATCATATAAATTATAATTTTGTTAATCTGCATAAATTGTCATAATGTTGTTCCTGCATATGTTCACTTTCGATAAAATTCCTTAGCTATTTGTCGTTTTCTATTTACCTCACTAGAACTTAGCTTCTTCAAGTGCTATGTCTATCACTATGAATTCTTTATCAACTCCTTGTTGTGATTTTTGGATATTGCAGTTGTAAGTCCTGTATAGGTTATGAGCTTTCCTCAGCATAATCTTAGTTGTGCTATAATAATTTTCTCATCTTCTTGACAATACTTCTTATAGGATTTAAACACCATTTTAAACATTTAAAAGTAACCCTTTTGTCTTTTCTAGTTATCTAAGTTCATGTTTTGACTTGAATTAAGATAAATACCTCCTTTGCCTCAAAATTTAAGTTTCAAAACATAATATTATTCCTATGAGTTCGTATATAGGTCATCCACACATTTCTTCAAACAGAAGTACATTTACTACTACACCTTATTAGCTAAAAGTCTAAAAAATATTCTTTACTAAATAGGGGTGTGTTAATTGTACTCCAATTCATTCGTCTATCATTTTTCATTCTATAAATAATAAATAAATAATAAATAGATAACTAATTGATTCTCCAACTATTTTGCAAATAACACGTATTATCTTGAAGGTTTATTTTTTTCTTTAAACAAATTGTCCCATGTTGCTATTTATATTGCTACTTTATTAAGTAGATTCTCGAGACACACATTTAAAACTGTATAAGACTTTAACTTTTCTAAAATATATCAAATATAGTCTTGTACTCTCCACTAAAAGAATAATTTATGTTAAATTAAGTATTTTTTGTCAAATTTATTGGAATAAGTAATAACTTTTGTTAATACTTTTTTCCTTTTTAGTTTTGGAAACACCAAAGAACGAGAGAAAGCAACATTATTTAAACTTCTACAGAGAAGTTAGAAAAGAGTTTATGAAAGAGAGTCAATTGAAAAAAATAATGATTTTTTTTGTATTAAAACTAAACTTAAATTTGACCTTTAATTTTTTTTACCTAACAGTAGTAAAAACATATCCTTAAAATAATTTATATTTTTGTTGAATAAATCTTATTATTTCTTTTATGATATATTATTAATTGTTACACATATAATATGGTATAGTAACATGATTGTTAAAGAATCTTATTTCTTAAGAATGTGGGAAGAGATTTTATCTCTGATTCTTGTATATGAAAACATAAGTTGGGAGATATCAACCTTCAAATCATTTCAATACAAGACGAATTATCCTTTACTTATAGTTTGAGATATCCTAGTTCACCAAATTTCTTTCTACACAGTATTTTTTATCATTTTTTACTTTCATCAAATGATAATAACGTACTTTTACATAAATATATTTCAGTATTGAGATATTTCTCTTTAGTTCTGCATCTAGAATATATTACTTTGACTAAAAATAAAATTTTCATCAATGTAAAAGACAATAACTTTTTTATTTTTTAACAATTATTTTTTTGTTTATTTAATATTAAAAACAAGTTTAACCTTAATTTATTTTAATAAAATAAGTTTATAAAACGAGAATTATCTCAATTTATATTATATAAATTAGTCTTAACTCTATAAAGAAAAAAATTTATTTATAGATATTTTAAATATTTCAGGCTCTGTGATCATATCCGTGTTCACACATCATTTTTTTTATGAGTTATATAATATCTTTACTTATATTTTATTATTGAATCAAAGTTAATAAAAATTATGAAAATTTATAGTTTCAATTTCTTTATTTATTTACTACTTTTAATTTTTCTAACTTTTCAATAAATTTGATTTAATAATGAGAAATTATTTAATGAAACATTGTGGAACGTCACACCCTAAGACCTGTGCAACGTCATATGCTGTTCGTCAACTTTCACATTATGCAAACTTATAACTTATATTTTAATGAAGGGTTGCATTCACACCTTGAACATGAGCTGGATGAGAATTCTGTCCTTCAAAATGGCATTATAAATGAACTTGGAAGTGTGGATTTAGACCCAAAGCATTCCCATTTTCCACGACTTTGCCACAAAAATGGATGCTGAAACGCTCCTCATATCTCCAACCAAAGAGGCTGAGGCTTATTTGCAGGCTTCAACACAGTTCATTACCAACAGAGAAGGTACAAATTTAACTCCTTTTAAACATATAATCTCTCTTTTCTTCATTGCTTACTTGTTTAATCCCAAGCTTGAGTTTTCTAACAATAAAATATTATTAAAGAGACACTTCTATTTGTATAGTTGTTGTTTTTCTTACATTTAACTGTAAGTTAGAAGTTTCACATATAGGATAGAAGTAAACGAAGAAAAACATTATATAAAAACATAGACGTTAATATATTATTTAAAATTTTGGGTTAAAAATAATATCTTTCATTTTTTATATAAATTTAGTCGTAACTTATCCATTTTTCTATGTAACTTTCTTTAAAAAGGTTTGTTTATGAAATTTATATTTATGATTTTCTTTTAAATTATTATTTTATTTTATGTTAAAGTTATTGAATCCAAAGTATTATTCTAAAAGACGAATATAAACTGATAAGTTGATTCCAAAATTTTGCACCTCCTGTTTATAGACATTCTCTGTAAGAAATTTTCGTCACAACACGTACTCAATCCACTTAAAGACCCCAATAAAATTGAACAATTTTACCAAAAAGATTTATCAAAAGAATTTGTTTCGAATATATTTTATTAGATTTCAAATTCAAACTTATTTCAATACTTAAATACTTGATTAAATATTTAGCTAAATGTTTTTCTGCGGAAAATTTAATGAAAATCTTGTCTTATTTTGAAAGATACAAAATGCGCAATGAAAATACTACTTACCAATAATTCAACCCCAAACTTAAACCTAAAACCCTTTTAACCAACATGTATGAAAAAGGAATAATAGTAACTTGTGTCTTTTAAATAAAAAGCTTGAATCTTTGATTTTACCATTTTAATTACATAAATTTTATATATCAGGAAGAGAATATCTATATGCTATGTAGAAAATAGGTGTTATTAATTTGACTATATATATAATCCACATTTTCTTTTTGTTTTTCTAAATACAATGTTATTTTCACCAATAGGGCTAATCCAATTTTTCAAAAACTTTTATTTTCAGTTATTCGTCCTGCTGCAGCCATATCCAAAACAGTGATCACAGAAAGTGGGAATGAAGCTGATGAAAACAGAAAAGTTGAAGTTAAGGAAGAAAATCATGCTCCTGTTGAGCTATATTTCAACCCTTCTAATTCTTTTGTTCACATGAAAAATGGACCAGCAATTGGTATAGCCATGTCACCTACAGAGGAACTGCGAGAAATATATTTGAAAAACATGTTCATTATGCCCCCAAACCATGAATTCTACTGCCCCAATTGTGACGTTTGTATCAGCAAGGTCATGCTTTGCGCTACACGACCAGTTACAGAACCTCCAGTTACAGTTCCTACAGTTACAGTTCCTCCAGTTACAGAGCCTCCTGTTACAGTGCCTCCAGTTACAGTGGCTCCAGTTACAGTTCCTCTAGTTCCAGTACCTCCAGTTACAGTTCCTCCGGTTACAGAGCCTCCAGTTACAGGTGCAGGTTCTGGGGATGATGATGATGTTCATTGTCTGGTACGATGCTCTACATGTTTCAGTTTACTCGTTCAGAAAGGTAACTCGTGTTTTTTTTTTTTTTTTTTTTTTTTTTTTTTTTTTTTTTTTTTTTTTTTT
>Ga0209489_100804_pt1 | contig 62491 bp, 38 predicted proteins | sample SiratrowhiteBW_FD_187527 | JGI IMG/M metagenome (GOLD analysis project Ga0209489, IMG submission 187527) | Root nodule microbial communities of legume samples collected from California, USA - Siratro white BW (SPAdes) (version 2) | ecosystem: Host-associated > Plants > Roots > Nodule | place... | reverse complement strand
TTGTTGTTATGACTGAATGATGAATGCATTTGCAATCATTTTGATTGAAATGAAATCAGAGTACTGGGGATTGAAAGGAAATCAAGATACGGTGATTGCAGATGGATCATTATGAGGTTAATGAATTTGGAATAAAGTATTAAAGTTTGTGATTGAATGTTAAACTTAGTTTTATTCGACTTAAGAATTCATATTTTCATTTGTAAATCTAATCACTTCAATTCTTTTCACTCTTATAAGCTAAAAACATTATTTCGCTAGCTTACCCTTGCTTTTCTTGCTGTTTTGTGAACTGCGATGATTGTACTATGTACATGAGCAGGTGCAGATGCAGGTTTAGGAGCACCTTAAAGAGGATATACTCTTAAATCGATCTCCTTTTGTCTTGTATATATGTTTTTGTTGTAGTTAAAGACTCTATGACTTTGAGATGGTTTTCCTTTTGTCATGAAAATAGTTATACATAACTCTGATGTATCTGAATACTTTTTGTAGTACCTTGAACCTTAAATGAATGTTAATACTTGGTAACACACAAAAGTTATAGAATTTTTGAGCTGTTACAACATGTATCAATACAAAATATATTTATTGTCACAAATCTCAATACATATAAATCTATAAATAAAAGAAAAAATATAAATGAAAGTACACGAGATTTCTATGCATGAATGACTCAATTCATTGCATATCACGAAATATTATACGGATAAACATTAGACATGTAAATATTATTAAGGAATATTTTTTATTATATAATGTAAATAAAATATTCTAGTTATTTTGACATATTTATACAAGTGTTCCACCTATCTTGCACATTATAAATCAAAATTTTATCTAGATTAATCTAGTAACATTCTCATGAAATATAGATGTATTCTAAAAAGACTAATACAGATATTAAGTGTAGAGTATCCAGTAGCCTATAAAAAGAGTTTTTCTAAACATAGTTTTTATGACAAGGAATTGTTTTCCAATTTCATATCATTTGTTATAGTTGTAAGAGTTTTAGTTTCTTGAAAAAATTTTACTAGTTTTAAATTAAAACTGGTTATTACTTGATAATATTTAAATAAAATAAGATATTTTTTTATTGAAATGTGATACTTTAATATTTTTGTATGATAACTAATTGATAATTAATTTTGTGATAGAAATAAGAGAGTATGGATAAAAAAAAAAGAGTCAAAAATAAAATAAAAAATACCTAAAAATTTAAAAACAATAAATTAAAAATTGAATTACCTATTTCAATTTCAATTTGATGATTATTATAAATTAAAATAATTATTTTAAAATAACTAAATTAAATAAATAAAAAATATGGTTGTTTTTAGTGAAAGTCTAAAATAAAATAAAAAATATATCTTTATGAATTTATATTAATTTAATTATGTAAAAATCATATAAATACTTTGCTCATAAAGATATATGATATCATGTCTCTGACATTGACGGGATAAATCCATTGAACAACAGCCGCACAAATTTCTCGACGGATCTTGCAACTAGAATTAGCAAATATTGTGTACAGTGTAAAGTCTTCTTTTCAACACTCCAAGGACAAGTTTTAGAATTTTAATTTTAATTAAATTCTTTAATTTTTTTTAATTAGAAACTCATTCTAATAATGCTAAAAAAACTGTTACTTATTTTGTCCTTTATTTTTTCATTTATTGTTTTGTTTTTTTGAAAATTACTTTTATTTTCTGCTGACAGGTTTGTTCACAAAAACATATATTATAAAAGAGAGATATCTCCATAACAGTTTTACTACTAATAGAAAGGCAAAGCAACTCAATGGAGTTTGGAAAGTCAGACAGAAAGATACTTAGAGAGCAGACTTTTCTTAAAAGGAATAAAATTCAAACATTACAAATATTAAAAGTACGTCTAATTTTGTATTATTCAGTTCTAAAACATTAACAATGTCAAACGTATTTTTAAGAAAAATAAAATAAAAGTTTGCTAAAAAAAATTACTTGTATAATACTATAAATTTTGTCAATAATATATTCTTATCTATATATTTATTTACATATTTCTTGTATTGAGACTTACTTTAAAATATTGGTGGAAGTGTTTTATAAGATTTTTGTTAATATCCAATTTCGTCCATGCAAATAAAATTATTTTAAAATAAAAAATTTGTGTTATGTAATTTGTATCATACTTTGTCATTTAAATAAATAAAAAAAAAAGTTTTGATTTCATTTTCATTTTAATGGATAAAGTTTTGAAATAAAATTTATAAAAAAGAAAAGGAAAAAACAACAAAGTAAAATAAAAAAAAGAAAAGGAAAATAATAATAAATAAAATAAGAAAATAAAATAAATAAGTAATGAATAAAATAAAAAAAATCGAAAGTATAGAAAAATAAACAAAAAAATAAGAAAAAGAAATGTTGGGTCTGTTTTAAATAAACTGCAGAAAAATAAAAAAAAAATAAAATCCATTAAGAGATTCAGTCAGAAAATAATTTGTCTTTAAATAAAGTCCAAATTAATAAAGGGTTTATTTTGAAAAAATAAAGTAAATTAGTTTGTTGAGGTCCAAGGTCCAGTGTGTTAAAAAGGAAAATAAAATTGATATTTTGCATCCCTTTTTATTAAAGTGCTGTCACGTCATACTTTCTCTCTCCATTTAATAATTTGACTGCCTTTTCAGGCACCCATTTTTAATTCACGAAAATTAATTTAAAATTCAAAAGAAGAAGGTTAATTAATGAAAATTTGAATATATTGGTTAGGGGAATCTGATAATAATGGTGATTATTCTGTTTGATTACAAATAATGATATTAATTGGATATTATTCTACTTAATTGCAAATAATGGTAATAATGGATGGTTATTGTGCTTAATTGCAAATAACTCTGATTGATTCTTCAGCATCAAACTGAAATTAGTGGACAGATTCATTGAATTGATAGATCTAGCAGAGCAATTGAGGGGTTTGAGGAAATTTTATAAAAGAAAAAGACCAAAATAAGGGGATGATTTACTCTCAGCAGTATTTTACACCCATCTTTACAAAAATCAGAGAATTACACATATTTTAGACACAATTTTGGAGAGAGCACTAGGATTACACATATTTTTTCATTTGGTAAAATTTAAGTAAGGAGGGGCAACTAAACACCCAATTTCATCCAGGCAAATAAAATTATTTCAAAATAAAAAATTTGTATTATGTAATTTGTATCATACTTTGTCATTTAAATAAATGGACGAAAAATTGCTAAGATTAAGGGAAGCATCTGAAGTCATTTCTCCTCCATCCCCTCCTAGTCGACATGAGAAATGGAAGTTGGCTAGGACTAAACCTGGAGGGCAGATGACTTCACCAGAGGCTTATGAGATTGCCCAACGCATTGTAAGTTAATAAGAATTTACTCATAATTTCTAATGTCTTACTATTATACAATGTTGACATTGCATTCTTTCTTTCAGGATTCTTTGGTAGAGAAGAGCTTCCAGGGCAGTTTTGTCATTCAAGGATGATAAGATATATTGACTACTGCTCTGGGAACTGAGGAACACCCCGGTCGTGTACGGACTGCTAGATATGGCATTGGTGTTAGATAATATTTTGGTTCTGCTCCACGGTCTAGCTCATCTCACAGTGCAAATATAGCGATGGAGATACCTCGACTCAAAGATAAATTGACGTCTCAGCTTAAAGATGAATTGACGTCTCAGCTTAAAGATGAATTGACGTCTCAAATAGAACAAACAGTACGAGATAAATTAAAAAATGAGTTGAGACATGAGATTAGAAGAGAATTTGAGGAGTTATCACAGCAGCACACTCCTTTACAAGAAGGTGTAGTACTACCTACACGGGGCAAAGCTAGCACAAAAGGCAGTTGTGCTGCTGAGGACGAGGAGGAGGAAGACACACTCGCTGTTGATACATCATATCGGTGTAAATTATTTGCTGGCGATCCTCCTCGATTGGTGGCCATTGGAAGAGTGTTTGCCACGTCTTCAACGCTCCATACTGTGCCACTTGGAGATGATTTTTCTAGAGTTATCGTAGAAGAGGCTAGAGAGGCAGATGTCGAGGTGCCAGTGCCTAAATCAGAGGTTCGATTAGTAGGAGAGGCACTCGGTACCTTTATTGCGTGGCCTTCACGTCTCTTACAGCCTATTTCTAGAAGGACTCAAGTATTGTGATTTGCCTTAATTTTATATAAAATTCTCAATTAATGTTAATTAACTCGTTTTGTTTATGTGTTACAGGACTAAGGGAGTAAAGGGAAATCATCAGCTCATGATTTAAGCCCTAGGTCTACACCAGCTGAGTCAGAAGTGAATCCACTTCAAGAGTTGACTTGTGTATTGCACGAGTTATGTAATAGTCCTGCTCAAATTCCTTGGCAACCATCTATCTTTGGGATAGATGGTATCCCATTGTACATATCTATGCAGGACATCTTGGAAATAGTTGGTGGTTCCCAAATGTTAAACATTAATATTATTCAGTTTTGGATGATGTAAGTATACCTTCCCACTATATTTCTCAATTCCATATTTCATCAACTTATGATATTACTAGCATTGATTTTCATAATGCAGGTACATAAATCATTTAGTTTATAGCACAGAGAATCCGGACATTTATAGATTCCTTGAGCCTCAAAGTTTACAGAGGTCTGGTAATAAAAAGATAGATAATCAAACCTATATACAAAACTGGATACCAGAATCGAGGAAGAGGATTTACTTTGCCCCCGTGATCCATCAGTAAGTTTCAAATCTTTATATTTTGATCTTAAGTAATTTGAGAATATTAGATTAATAATACATTTTTTATTTTAGGTCCCATTGGCAGCTGATGCTTGTGTGTCCTGCAGACAACACAATTGTTTGGTTTTGTTCATTGCATAGGAAGGCATCGAACGATATGAAACAAATTGTACAAAGGTATCATTTAATTAACTTTAAGTAATATATATATCACTCTTTTATGTACAAATAAGCAATTTACTAAACAATTGTGATTTTAGTGCTATGAATGTATGTAATGTTCTTTGGGGAAGATCCACATCCACAACCCAAAACCTCCAATGGATATATCCTAAGGTATTGAATTCTAAATTTATTTAACTTTATTAAAATTCGCATTATTCAAGTGTTTGATGATTCAAGTTTAATGAAAGTGCAGTAAGCAACAAGGAGGCTGGGAATGTGGATACTACGTTATGTAGTGGATGAGAATCATTGCAAGAGCTGGGATCATAGATTCTTGGGAGCATGTAAGATTTTATCTTATAAGTTTTTAAATATGTCAAATGTTTGTCAAGTTTAAAGTTCTAACATTAAAGTTTATCATTCAATTCAGGTTTTTCAAGATACACAGCCATTGGACAAGCAAGATATAGAAGAGCTTCAAAAAGAATGGGCCAAGTATTTTCTCAAAGTTAGAAGTAGATAGTTTAGATTAGAAATAGTTTCATTATAAATTATAAGTACTTTATTGTAAATTAGACGTACCTTTATTGTACATTAGTGTATATAAAATATGAACTGCATTTCTATATAATTAGAAGTAGTTTTGTAAATGAATTATGTCTGGATTGTGTACTGATGCAGGGAGGTAATAGCTAATCGAAACTGAATTTAAAAAAAAAAAAAAAAAAACCCTAACACAACGTCGGTTATGGTCAAATCCGACGTGGTGATGCATATGAAATTTGAAAACAGATGCATCACAATATCGGTTAAAGCACAAAACGACGTTGTGTAAGCATCACAACGTTGGTTGGAGCCTCTTAACCGACGTTGTGATGTATCTATTTTCAAATTTCAGATGCATCACCATGTCGGTTAAGAGGCTCCAACCGACGTTGTGTAGTCACAACGTTGTTTTGTGCCTTAACCGACGTGGCCTAATACCCAGTTATTGAAGCTATTCAGCGAATTACAATGTCGGTTTCCTGATTTTAACTGACGTTGTGGTGTTTAGCACCATGTCAGTTTGTTAACCGACGTCATGATCAACGTCTTGTGGGTCAACATTGATTCAGGATCAGACGAGAAATGTCTCTCAAAACCGACAACGAAGACCCTTTTTGTACTAGTGACCATTTAAAGGTTAAAAAGTATTGAAGGATGGGATAACAAAACAAATCATACTTCCAAAAGGTTTATTAGGCGCTTTGATTACCAAATAATTAAAAGAAAACATGACAACTTTTTTATATATTCAATTTAATGTAAATAAATAATCAATATAACCTTCATAAATAAAAAGATCACAAATTATAATATAGTATGATAATATAAAGAGAAATAATTAATAAGCAATTGTATCAAAAAAAAATTTAGGCTGTACTAGATTTTCAAGGTGTTTATTTATTTTAACTTATTTTCAGGATGTACTAATTAATTAATAAGCAATTGTATCAAAATTTGTATAACAAATTAATAATATAGTAGGATTATATAATGTACTAGATTTTCAGGGTGTTTATTTATTTTAACTTAGTTATAACTTATTTAATTAATTTATATTATACAATTTATGGTATATTATACAACTAAATATATATATATATATATATATATATTAAAAGAATAACTTATATAATACTATAAACTTCACTTCACTAACAATACATCCTCTTGTAATATATTTACTAAAAAAAATTATTTTACACATGTATTAATAAAAAGTATATTTATTGTCACAAATCTCAATACATATAAATCTACAAATAAAAAGAAAATATCAATAAAAATACACAAGCTTCTTATGCATGAATAACTCAACTCATGTCCCATATCACGAAATATGCATGAATAACTCAACTCATGTCGCACACCACGAAATATTATATAGATAAATGTTAACAATTTTGTACTTGATTTCTAGTCTAATTATATAGAAAAAGAAATATTTTTTAAAAGATAATTAATTTTTATGATATTTAGATATTAGTATGAAAGAAGAAATCTTTACTTAATTGTTTTTGAAAATATTAGACATGTAAATATTATTAAGGAATATTTTTTATTATATAGTGTAAATAAAATATTCTAATTATTTTGACATATTTATACAAGTGTTTTACCTATTTTGCACATTATAAATCAAGAATTTATCTAGATGAATCTAGTAACATTTTCATGAAATATAAATGTATTTTTAAAGAGACTAATACAAATATTATAGTATAGAATATCTAGTAGCCTACAAAAGGAGTTTTTCCAAACATAGTTTTTATGACAAGTAATCTGTTTTCAATTTCATATAATTTCTTATAGTTGTAATAGTTTTAGTTTCTTGATAAAATTTTACTAGTTTTAAATTAAAACTGGTTATTACTTAATAATACTTAAATAAAATAAGGTATTTTTTATTGAAATGTGGTACTTTAATATTCATTTATGATTTGAAAAGTTATTTTGATTTAGAAAACTATTTTAAATCTTGAACTTTAAGAAAGTATAATTTTGTACGATTGAGTTGTAAAATATTAATAAAATAAATAAATAAAATAGAAGTACCATTAAAAAGAAATATAATACAAAAATTCTTCAACTTTCAATATTATTTTGACAAGTCAGGCAACGGTTACTTTCAGAAGGTAATTCACACAATATTATCTTGACAAGTCAGGCAACGGTTACTTTCAGAAGGTAATTCACAAATTAATCGTTAATGTTGAAAAAACTGCTACTTATTTTATCTTTATTTTTTCTTGTTTATTTTATTTTTAAAAAAATCATTTTATCTTTTTGCTAGCAGATTTTCTGAAAGGATATTTTTTTAAAACAACTTCACTATATTTTACTAGCCACGTCCTTTTGTAAAAGTACTTTACCAGAAATTCTTTTGCAAAATAACATTTTCCAATTCTAACCAGGACGTAAAGCAACTCAATGGAGTTTGAAAAATCAGAGAGAAAAATACTTAGAGAGCATATACTCCTCTTAAGTAATACAAGAATAAAATTCAAATATTGCAAATATAAAAAATACTAAGTTTTATTGCACGTACACTTTAATTCTAAAAGTATGAGTTTTCGATTATTTTAAATTTAGAAGACTAATTTAAATCTTGATCTTTAAGAAAGTGTAATTTTGTACTATTTAGTTTTAAAATATTAACAACGTTAAACATATTTTTAAGAAAAAAATAAAATAAAAGTATGTTAAAAAGAAATTACTTATAAATTCTGTAAGTAATATATTTTTATCTATATATTTATTTACATATTTCTTGCATTGAAACTTACTTTGATATATTTGTGGAAGTGGTTAGTAAGATTTTATACACTATAAAGTAAAATTTTATCTAAATCACTCTAGTTACATTTTTATGAAATATAAATTATTTCTACAGAGGTTAACACCAATATTAAGTGTAGAATATTAAGTTAAAGAACTAATTTAAGTGCATTTCAGTTATGACGGGCAATGACTGTCATCTAAAACGCTGTCTTCATGGTCTTGTATTGTATAATATTAATAAAAATATTGTTGCATCTATAAAATCAAATTGTTATAATGATATCTGAATACAACTTATTCATCCAATGCATGTTTATCAGTATATTTAAAGTGGCAGCTTCTTCCTCTTAACTGATTACAGGTTATGGCTCAACAATGTATTGTTGTCTTTTTCGTTATCAATTCTCAGTGTCAAGTAGCACCATGTATCCAATCGGTATAAATCTTTATCAAGATATATGTTGACTACAATGGTAGACAGAAAATATAATGATTTAAAATTATGTGATATTTAAACATATAAAACATATAGCAATTGGTAACTTAATTGATTTATTACAATATATAGCTTTTCCTATTTTGTACGGTATAATATTAGAAAAAACATTACTGCAAGTATGAAATTAAATTATTAAAATATTATTTGACTCAAATTTATTTGTTCATCCAAAGACATGTTTTACATTATTTTATTATTTTAGTATATCTTAGAAACAATTAATTGAATCACATGACGTCTTCTTTAAGTAAGATTGAAAGTTGTATTTTATCTTCTGACACACCGATAGCTTTAGTTTATCTTGTAATCACACACCGTAGGGATAAGAAGAAAAAAAAAAAAAAACACTCTTTTTTTATTTTTTTTCTCTCACTCTACATATCTTTCAACCTCTTGATTCAACCATAGTTCTTTTTTTTTTCTCTCTTGATTTTCATCTTTCATATTCCATCTATTTCAGATTCTGATCAAGTCCTATAGTAGTTGGGGATCTTAGGATCATTTTAAATCGATCAGAATCTCAAACAGAATAAGTTTATATTTACTCTAAAAATCTTTTGTTCTCTGTTTTTTGTTAAGTTTTTGTCATCAATATTAATGGGAACAGTTGAGAAAAGTGTTCCTCTCAACTTGATTAAGGTAATACTAAAAGTTAGTGTTATTTGGAAAACTTGTTCTAGATCCCTAAAGTTGGACCAGGGTTATTGCCTGATCGGAGGAATTGGTAGGGGATCGTTGTTTAAGGTAAAGGGAGCTAGCAACTTATTCTTATATTAGTTAGTTACTTTAAATAGACCTATAGGATAGAAGATTTGAATATGTGATTATCAGTGCTCAAGTATTCTTGCAAGTCTGGCTGGTCCTTGAGGACTGAATGAATTTGATTGTTTGTTTTGACTTAGTGTGATTAACTTAACTGTTTTGCGTAATTAAGTATTGTTTTGATGATGGAAAGATACTTGCATACTATGATTTGTAGATTGAATGAGTATTGATGTGAATGATGAATTGATGCCATACATTTGGGATAATGTATGAGTTATGCTCGTTTGTGTACATTAAGTACAACACACCTATGTTTAAGAGAGATCCTCTAGCTTCACTGATGATCTAAGTCACATAGACTAAGATATCAGTGGTGAGAAGCTATGAGGGAGTTCATACACACCGGGATCACTGGTGAGACTTGGTATTGGATGTTTGAGCTTACTCTAATCCTTTCTCTTAGATTCGAATGGCAGTCTAAGTCTTGAGTATTAGATTAGTCCTTTCTCTTAGAACTGTTGAATCTAAGTCCTGGGTATTAGGTTAGATGTTAGTCTCTGGTAGGGTATACTTGATGAGTCTTTTGGAAGATGATGGGTCTATGTGTGACCTATGTGTATTGATGTGGTCCATGTAAGACCTTTATATATGATGTTTGACATGAGTACTTGAAATGGAAAAAGAAAACCTGTATTGAAACTTGATATGTTAGACTTTAAAGAAAATCTTATGACTGAGATACTCTGTTCTATTTGCATGTAGTTAGTATGTTATAAACTTTTAAGTTTACTAGCTTACCCTTGCTTTTCATGTTGTTGTATGAACTGCGATGACTGTACTATGTACATGAGTAGGTGCAGATGCATGTCTTGGAGCACCTTAAAGATTATACGCTCTTAAACTGATGTTCCTTTTGTCTTGTATATACTTGTATATATGTTTTGATGTAGTTAAAGACTTGATGACGTTGGAATGGTCACTCTTTTTGTCATGTAGATAATCGTAGTTAAGTTTGATGTACCTGAATACTTTATGTAGTACTCTGAACCTTAAATGGATGGTAATACTTAGCAGACAAAAGTTAGTTTAATTAAGAATATTTTTAGATAGACTCGCTCAAGCAGAAGAATCTCGCTCAAGCGACTTTTGCAGAAAAGTTCACTCTGCAAGTCTCGCCCGAGCGAGATAAAGCTCGCTTGAGCGAGCCCTTCGTAAACAAAATAAAATGCTCTCTGGAGTGTTTTCGTCCAAGCGAGAGTAGTTTCGCTCAGGCGAAAATTAGGAGTGCTCAAGCGACTTATTTCTAGCTTGGGCGAGATGGATTTTCGCTAGCTAAAAAAAAAAAATCTTTCTTTCGTTCTTCTTTTATTTTCTTCTTATTTCTTCTTTCCTTCTTTTATTGATCTTTCATATATTAAATATTTTATAATTTGGAATATATATATTTTGTTTATTTATAAGAGTTGATTACAAATGCTATAGAATTTTTGGGTTGTTACAGTACTGTCTTCATTCTCTCGAAAACAATCAAAATGTTAGCCTCAGATAATATTGTGAATTGTAATACTCTAGAAAATAGCTTTAAAATAAAAACCAATCTAGAATTTAGCTTTAAAGATAGATAAGATAACACTTAGATAAGTTGTTTAAGTAAATAAACATTAGTTATTCAGTTTTTATTTTTATAATAACAACTATCAATTATCTCTAAGAAGATATTCTGTTTTATTCTTATATAAACTATCAACTCTCTTTGTCTAAAAAAGTTATTCTTTCTCTTTTTTTTTATTCTTTCTAAAATTTCACCCTTTCTTTCTTATCAAACTGAGGATCAAAGGTCATCTCTAGATTCCTAGCGTTGAATAGATCAAGAGTGTCTGATCAGATTCTTGAACAGAGTTAGGTTGATTGTGATTTTAGTGTTTTTGAGTATCTATACCTTATAAAGGTAAAGAAAGCTAGTTTATACATTTTTAATAGATACTATAATTATTTATTTTATTAAATATGAATTGGATGAATTTGAATTAAATTGAATGAATATTTATGTATGGTATGATATAGTATCAATGTTTGTGAATGATGTGGTGTGTGATCGAGATATAGTATAGAGATACCCGTGTTGAGATTATTAGGATGTGCATTGTTTGGAGATTCGATCTATCTAAGGAGGTATCTTGACTCTACTGGTACATTGGATTCACATAGATGAAGATTACCAAATAGTGAAGAGTAGAAGAAGGTTCATATGACTATGTCCGAGGTTTGAAATATGAGCTTATCGGAATAAGACATATGGATTAATCCTGTGCAAATGGGAATTGTATCTAAGGTTTGAAATATGAGCCCAATTGAAACAAACTGTATCCAAGGTTTGAAATGAGCCCGATCGGAACAAATGGATGGTATATGACAGGTGCACACCTCTGAGTTCAATGCACGAGTCTTCCGAAAGTAGAGAGTCTAGTGTCTTTGTATATGAGTTAGTATATGTATGATATGCGATGAATTATGGAAGCTTGATTTTTTGGTGTTTGATTGAGATGAAAATTTAATTTATGAAAATATATTATTTAAAACTCTTTAGCTTACCTTTATTTTTGTGTGGTGTTTGTTTTATTTTTAAATATGCGATGATCGTGTATATTCCATATAAGGAGGAGAAGATTTGACATGTGGTGTGAGTCCCCAATAAATTTATAGTGAAATTTTATTTTATTTGTAATTTGTACAAAGATATTTTTATTAAATGTTATGTGAAGAAATATATTTTGAAATATATAATAAATGTATAAATTTTTATATTCAGATTTATTATATAATTCATATTCAATAAAGTTTCTATTATATGAAAAATATAAAAGGTTATATGTACTTCAAACTTCAATGCTAAAATTTTACACTGAGATAAAAGATAAATGTTGTATCATACAAAATTTGTTGGTTTTTAACGGTACAATGATATGATGTATTCATATTTAAGAATACAATGCATATCCAATACATATTTTCCAGTACTTAAAAGCTATGAATTGAAGAAGCAAGTGGTGGTAGTTTATCGGTTGAAAGTTGCATTGATCTAATTATAGGCATTGCTGAGCATTGTCTTCATGTTTAGACGTAACAAAACAAGTGTGTCAATTCTCAGTTGTCTACCATAATGCATATGCCTCAAAATTAAATTAAATATTGATACTTTTTGCTTAGATAAAGATGATAAGTGTTATTTATCATTCCACTAATAAATTAAACCTTCATTCAACTGTTGACTAAGTCTATCATAATAAATAAAATAATAATTTTTTATTATTATAAAGATATTTAAAATTATAAACATCACTTTGTGAGAAATATTGTACGAATTTGATTTTTAATTTAATTACATTGAAAAAAGAGTTCTTTTTCTTAAAGATATTTAATTTTTATGATTTTAAATATTATTATGAGATATAAAAATCTTTATTATGTAAATATTATTAACTATTACATCAATTTTCAAGCATATGTCGTTTTAGATATAATTTAATTTTAAAATTTCAACTATGTTAAATATTTCAAAAAAATATATTAAATAAAATTGATATTGTACGGAAAACTTCACATTACTAAGAGTAAACTCTCAGTTTTACATATTTATTAAGGATGATTGCTCATTTTAGAAACTGAGATATGATTAGTCTTAAAATCATTAACAATAAATTTACTAATAAAAAATATATTTTACTGACAAAAATCTTAATGTATAAAATCTATAAGTAAAAACAAATAAAAAATAAAAATAAATGTATAATAAAATTAGACCATGCATGAATCACCTTCAAATACATGAATATCTCATGTCACACATCACTAAAATATTCTAATACTTGTGTTTTTTTTTTTTCAATTTCAGCTTTGTCAATTTTAACTCCTACATCAAATCCAGCTTTCTTGCATGTTCATATATAGACATTCCGAGATTCCTTTTTTCTTTAAATTTCAATACCCATAACAATATTAAGATTCTTCTCGGTCCAAAATTATTAAATACCTCATATTGAATAATCAGCACCCAGCATTTACCCAACTGTTACTGTCACACTTTTACTGTTAACCCTTCTTATTTGTGCTAATCATTCTCATACATGTTGATAGTTTCAAAACTGATAGAAATAAGAAAAGATCCATTTAATTAGGAATATAAAATGCAGAAAGAACAATAATAAAATAAAATCAAGTAAAAAATGTACAAATTATAAAATAAGAAAAAGAAAATACTCTTTAATTATTAAAATAATAATTGACTCAAACCTGATCTTCGAGTACATATTTCACAGTAGTTTAGGATATCTACATTACATGGATTGGAATGGAAAAGCAATCGGTTGATTCAAGTGACGTTTTCTTTCTGTAACGATTAGAAGTTTCATTTCTCCTGTGACACGTCATGATTGTTTTCTTTTTGTAACTATTGGAAGTTGTTTTTTGTGTGACTCTCCAAGACTATCATTACAACACTGTCTTCGTCATTTGAAAAGATAATCAAACTAGTTACAATGAAAATGTCAATTTTCTGTGTTAAGTAGTATTCTGCATCCACTTCAAACGGTAAATTTTTATATCATGATAATGTAATTATCTTGTTCATCCAATGCATGTTCTCAGTAGCTAAAAGCTATGGATTGGAGAAGCAAGCGATGGTAATCTGTCTGTTAGAAGGTGCATTTATCTTATCACTGTCATGGCTGAACACTGTCGAAGATTATATTTATAGTTTAATTAACAAACTTCAAATTACTAACAGTGCACTCTCTTCTTGACATATTTATTAAAAATTTCTCACTTTACAAGTTAGTCTTAAAATCCTATAAGTATATTTTACTAGCACAAATCATAATACATAAAATCTATAACTAAAACAAAATATAAATGAAAGTAACAATATAATAAAATTAAACAATACATGAACGAATTACAAGTGTAGGAATGACTCGGATCACACATCACTAAAATTTCAAATTTTGAAAAGAAAAACTGTTTACGGCTTTGTTTATGATGTCATGGTCATAGTTCTAAATGACAAATATAAAAATATTTTTTTAAATATTAAAAGGTATTTTTTTATTGTGTTTATAACACTTTGATTATTTTATTCAATTTTAGTACTTAAAACAACTCAGTATGGAAAAGGCAATCTTAGATCTTTATAAAAGTCTAAATTGGTTTTACCAAAATTTTTTTCAGCTATAGTTACGGAAAACATTTTTTAAAATAATTTTTATGGAAAATATTTATACATTAAAGTAAATATTAAGATAATTTATGTTAAATCAAAACTTTAAGTAGATAAAAACATAAATATTACTAATTATTTACTCTAATACAAATTCTAAAGAAAATTAACTAAACTTAAATGTAGCAAGTTCTTTCAAGTGAGAATTTTTTATTTACCATTTAAAAATATATACATCATTTAAAAGTATCGGAGGATGGGATAACAAAACATATCATACTTCCAAAAAGTTTATTAGGTGCTTCGATTACCAAGTAATTAAAAAAAAAAAACATGACAACTTTTTTATATATTCAATTTAATTGAAATAAATAATCAATATAACTTTTTGGATTATATAATAGGATTATATAATGAGAAATAATTAATATTTCAATTTATTTCAATTAAATAGTAGGTTCCTATTTATAAGTGTCTTGGTCGGTCTTGAGTGTTTTGGCCAAAGGCCCAACAAGTGGTATTAGAGCTGAAGGTTCGTACCGACCTGACGGTGATCGACTCATACGATGGAGAGTGTAGAAGAGGGACTAAGAGCCGATGGTTCGCACCGACCTGATGGTAACCGGTTCCTATGATGGGGACTCTCACTTGAGGGGGAGATTGTTAGGAATTCAAGTGTTAGTCTAAGTCCCACATTGAATAAAAATGAGAAAGTTAAGCAATATATAAGAAAGAAGACCCATAAATCTACTGCCTTAAGGTTTTGGGTTAAAGGTGGTGTCATTCTCTTATGTATGTTTGACCCATTTCTCCTTCTTGTGAGATCTCCCACGTTATGCCCCCTCGAATTCTCCCAACAATCACAACAAGTGGTATCATAAATACAACAAGTGGTATCAGAGCCGAAGGTTCGCACCGACCTGATGGTGACCGGCTCATACGATGGAGAGTGTAGAAAAGGGACTAAGAGCGTTATGCCCCCTCAGATTCTCCCAACAATCACAACAAGTGGTATCAAAAATACAACAAGTGGTATCAGAGCCGAAGGTTCGCACCGGCCTGATGGTGACCGGCTCATACGATGGAGAGTGTAGAAAAAGGACTAAGAGTCGATGGTTCGCACCAACCTGATGGTGACCAGCTCATATGATGGGGACTCTCACTTGAGAAGGAGATTGTTAGGAATTCAAGTGCGAGTCGAGTCTAAGTCCCACATTGAATAAAAATGAGAAAGTTAAGCAATATATAAGAAAGAAGACCCATAAATCTACTGGCTTAAGGTTTTGGGTTAAAGGTGTGTCATTCCTTTATGTATGTTTGGCCCATTTTTCCTTCTTGTGATATCTCCCCGGTTATGCCCCCTCGGATTCTCCCAATAACTACAATAAGTAGTATCATAAATACAACAAGTGGTATAATATGGCTTCCTACGGCTTTTCTTCATTTACTCTAAATAAGGAGTCACCATATGTACTTTACCATTAATTTTTTAATGAGTTGTCACATGTCCTTTGTCAGTAATATGTTAATAGTATAATTTTGTTTTGTGGCCGATCAAGATAGACTTTTTGATCAGCTAACGTGATTGATCCTGATAATACATGCAAATATAATTTGGTTGTGGTGGTTGATAGACCTTATAGTACCTCAAATATGTCTCATCTCATGTGATTCAACTAAAAATGTTTTTGATTTCTAAGTAGGAGACCATTGTAGATAATCTTATTTTTTAATACAAAATTTTGTATTATAATATTTCGAGTAACCAATTTTCAACATGTGTCCAAAATGATCAATGGTAGAAGAAGAGTGACTCAGTGAATTTATTCTCTCAGTGTACTTTACATGCTTGTTTTATTCATATGTATTACTCAGATCTTCAGGGTTTTTATTTATTTTAACTTAGGTTATAACTTATTTAATTAATTTATATTATACAATTTATAATATATTTTTTCTTAAAAATATTTGAATTTGTAATTTATCATTATTTTGTGTTTTTTATTTTGAATATTTTGGTAATGTCATGATTTATTCTCTTCTTTGATCTTATGTCACCCATTTTAGTTATTAAATTGGGTATACTATTTATTTTTAATTTTAATAAAATGTTTTTATGTTTAAAAAAATAACAAAGGTTTCAAATTAACTAAAAAACTATTCTTAAAATAAATTTTGATTGGAAAAAAAGATAAAATTATATAAACTTGGCTCCTTTTATATCAATAAACTAGTTAAATAACTAATTTTATCAAATATCTACAGTTTAATTGTTTAATTATGGAATTTAATTTCCATAAGGTAATGTTGTTCTTCTAAATAAAAGTGAATTATTGCAAAAATATCATGGAGCTAAGGTTTTTCACAAGTGTATCATATGCATACGAGGTTGATGTGTCTTGCGATGGTATCGAGGGTTAAGAAACGTTGGATAAAGATATGATAACTATGAACAAGAAAAAACAAATAATATGATAACATGGAAGATGTTTTTTTCTTAAGTGTTTCTTTTGTTTACAATAGCTCACTTAATATAAAATTCTAGGGAACTAAATATAGAAATTATTCTAAATAAATACATTTGATATTCTACTGATATTCTATGATACTCCCTTGATTATCTCTGATATTCTCTGATATTCCCTTGATTATCTTTGATATTCTACTATTCGTTTCTCTGATAATAATATTCTAACACTCCCCCTCAAGGTGAGCAGTGGGATCACCAATGCTTAGCTTGCTGAGGACACGGGTAAATGCTTTGCCTGTAACAACTTTGGTGAGAATGTCTGCTAACTGGTTTTCTGACCTTACAAATGGAAGCTCAATACTACTATCCTCAATCTTCTCCTTGATGAATTGTCTGTCCACTTCAACGTGCTTGGTTCTGTCATGTTGTACAGGATTCTCAGAGATACTGATTGCTGCCTTGTTATCACACTTTAACTGACTTGGTAGTTGTGGTGGAAAACCAATCTCGGTTATCAACTTTTTGATCCATAAGACTTTAGTTATACCTTTGGCAATTCCCAAGAATTCAGCCTCGGCACTTGAAAGAGCAACCACTTTCTACTTCTTACTCCTCCATGTCACCAAGTTACCTCCCACAAGAGTAAAATAGCCTGATGTAGATCTTCTGTCATTTGGATTACCAGCCCAATCAACATCAGTATAAGCTTCATGTCCATGCTTTTGGAACATGATCCCACTTCCTGGTGTCCCCTTCAAGTATCGGACAATCCTCATGGCAGCTTCCATATGACCCTCTTGAGGTTGATGCATAAATTGGCTTATTATCCCTACTGCATACGCTATATTTGGTCGAGTGTGTGACAGATAAATCAATTTCCCAACTAACCGTTGGTACCTCTCTTTACTGCCAGATTAGCTCCTTCCTCAAACTTTAAACCATGGTTAACTTGCATAGGAGTATCTGCTGGTTTACAATCAACCATTCCTGTTTCTGCAAGCAAATCCAATATGTATTTTCTTTGGGAAATAAAGATCCCTTTGTTAGAGCGAAGAACCTCTATTCCCAAGAAGTACTTTAATCCACCTAAGTCCTTCATTGCAAATTCTTTGAACAAGTTATTCTTCAGTTGTGCTATTTCTTCTATATCACTTCCGGTTATGATCATGTCATCCACATATATTATTAGACATGTGATCAAATCTCCTTTTCTTTTCAAGAATAAAGTATGGTCAGAGTTGCTTTGTTTGTACCCGTATCTTTCAATGGTCACTGTAAACCTTCCGAACCAGGCACGTGGAGACTGCTTAAGCCCATAGAGTGCCTTTTTTAATTTGCAGACTTCATTTCTTTGGAAGTCTTCAGAGAACCCTAGAGGAGCTTCCATGTACACCTCTTCTTTCAAATCCCCATGCAGAAAAGCATTCTTGACATCAAACTGATGGAGTGGCCAATTTTTGTTTGCTGCTATTGAAAATAGTACTCTGATGGTGACAACTTTTGGAACTGGTGAGAAAGTCTCTGAGTAGTCAATGTCATAAGTCTGTGTATAGCCTTTTGCCACTAATCTTGCCTTATATCGCTCAATGGTGCCATCTGCTTTATGTTTAATGGTGAAAACCCATCGACACCCTACTGGTTTCTTTCTTGTTGGTAAGATGCACTTCTCCCAAGTTTCATTCTTTTCTAGAGCTTCCATATCTGTTTTCATAGCTTCTCTCCATTCGTCCTTCTTACTAGCTTCGTGAACTGTTTTAGGAATATCTTCAGCTAGAAGAGAGGTAAGAAAAGCTCTTGCAATGTCTGTCACTCCTTCTCTAGTTATCTTCATAGGACACCTGAAATTCCGGGGAACATGTTCTGGAGAATATCGGTCAGGTGGTACCCCTCTGTTTCTTCTTGGCGGAAGTGTGAAAGGTTCTAGCGTTGGTTCTGGTGCTAACCTGTCATTATTAGTGACTTCATTCATAACAGGTGACAGCTCAGTAGAGTGAAGATCACTTACGTCTTTTTGGACATTCTCAGAAGGATCCTCATTGGTTGTGTTGGTCCCTCCTACGTTGACAGAGACATGCTCGTTGGCTCCATCTACTTGCTCTTTTGGAACAGTTTCTTGGCAACTAAGGCTACTTAACCAACTTGGTGGTTCACTAATTTTCTCCCCCTGAACATCAAGTTGGCTACTGAAGAAATATTCTGATTCTAAAAAATCACAATCCATAGTCACATGTATACGGTGAGTGATTGGGTTGTAACATCGATACCCCTTTTGATGTGTAGCATATCCAACAAAGACACATTTCTCAGCATATGGATCAAATTTAGTTCTGTTTGCCTTGGGAATATGAACGAACACAGAGCACCCAAAAACTCGTGATGGTAACATTTGGACAGGAGAGAGATCAGTCTGAGTAGCTAGGATTTGTAGGGGTGTTTTGTGATTAAGGGTCTTGGAGGGTAACCTGTTCAGAAGATAGGCCGAGGTAGCGACAGCTTCGGGCCAAAATCATGTCGGAACCTGTGCATCAAAAATCATGGCTCGAGTCATCTCTAGTAACTTACGATTTTTTCGTTCTGCTACACCATTCTGTTGGGGTGTGTTTGGACAGGAAGTTTGATGGATTAAGCCATTTTCTCTGAAAAATTCCTGCATTGATTTGTTAACAAATTCTCCACCATAATCTGATCTAAGTACTTGGATTTTCTTGCCAAACTGAGTGTGAATCATTTGATAGAATGCATAGAACTTATCAGGTACTTCATATTTGTGCTTTAGAAAATATACCCATGTCATGCGAGAGAAATCATCCACAAATAATACAAAATACTGAAACTGATTTTTGTGAGAATTAGGAGCTGGGCCCCACACATCAGAGTGTACTAATGAAAAAGCAGAATTGACTCTAATGTTATTAAGAGAAAAAGTAACCCTATAATTCTTTACCCGTATACAAGTTTTTCATTTGATGGGCTCAGTGTTATTAGTAAATAAACTAGGAAATAAAATCTTAAGGTACCCAAATGAAGGATGTCCCAAACGTCTATGCCATAACCAGAGTTGCCTTGTAACTGTTACATGAGCAAGCATGGCATGTCCCTTTTGAACAACCTCATTAACATAGTAAAGACCTTCACGTTCAGTACCACGCCCAATGATCTCCTTCGTAAGAATGTCCTGTAAAATGCAAAAATTAGAAAACATGAGAACCACACAATTCAGCTCCTTTGTAACTTGGCTTACAGAAAGTAATTTTGATGATAGTGTAGGACCATAGAGACAATTTTTTAATTTTAATTTTTCTGAAAAAACAATTGAGCCCCCTCCTTGAACTGCAACTAATTCTCCACTAGCTGTTTCAATATGGGTTTTAACAGGTGTAGAGAGACTGTCAAAATCGTGAGGGTCATGGGTCATGGGTCATGGTGTCAGTTGCTCCACAATAAAAAATCCACTGATCAGATTTTCTTGAGCTGATATCCTTTTCTCTTTTCTCCCCTCCATGAGTGACTGCGGCGGTGGCAGCCTTGCGATTTTTTTGTTTGGAATCTTTCCACCATTCGGGATAACCCACGATTTTGAAGTAAGTCTCTTTGGTGTGTTTCTTCATTCCACAATGAGTATAGTAGAGGTAGCTTTTTTCTTCCTTGTGTCGTTGTAATGGATGTCGTTCGACAGTTTCTGAGCGACTCCATCCTTGTCCCTTGTCAAGATTGGCTTGTGTCTGTTGAATCCTAGGCCATTACGAAGCATATTTGCAATTTGCAAAATTTGCTCGTCAGTAATGGTTGAAGAGTTATTCTGGTTTTGATTCATGTTGTTTTCTGAGTTTCCAGGATCTAACACTGCTCTAATACCATCTTGCGATGGTATCGAGGGTTAAGAAAGGTTGGACAAGGATATGATAACTATGAACAAGAAAGAACAAATAATATGATAACATGGAAGAAGATGTTTTTTTCTTAAGTGTTTCTTTTGTTTACAATAGCTCACTTAATATAAAATTCTAGGAAACTAAATATAGGAATTATTCTAAATAAATACATTTGATATTCTACTGATATTCTATGATACTCCCTTGATTATCTCTGATATTCTCTGATATTCCCTTGATTATCTTTGATATTCTACGATTCGTTTCTCTGATAATAATATTCTAACAATGTGTGTGTGGAGACATATCAATTTGATATAGTATAGTCAATATTTTGTAATATATTAGATAATCAATGTAGGGCACAAATATATGTACATATTGTGAATGTGTGAAACGTAATTAATGAAATATGATAATGTCATATATTTTTATAAATATTTTGAAGTGGGCTAGAATGGTTGCTTATAACTCTGATTTTGAAATTATTATATTAAGATCGAGTACACAGAATAACCAACAAGAAGATATATATATATATATATATATATATATATATATATATATATATATATATATATATATATATATATATATAAGAAAGGACGTAAACACAGACGATATAAAAGGACTTACAGGTCAGTAAAAGTAAAAGTAGGAAATGTGATCATCTCTTTATATTACCCGAGAGAAACTGGTAAAAGGTGGTAAAGGATGGATTGTAAACTTACTTTGTGTCTCGTATAATCAAGACTTGATAGATATGTTGGTACATCATTCATATACTGGTAGGTTAGCACATAATGAAAAGTATGTGCTTTTTGATATAACAAAGAGTTCAATGAAGCCTAAAAATATTTTGCTAAGAATAAAGAAGCATAATGAGAATAATGTGACCATCATAAAGTTTATAATGTCATGACTATGTATCAAATATCAAAATGAGGTCATAGAACTAAAATGCAACAATTGATGATGTTACTTGAGCGAGACATATATGTTCATTAGTGTATGTTTAATTAATGTAGTATAAGATATATTTTGGACACACCTTAATTCAATAAAACTACTAAATTCGTTTAATATTATGGTGATGATGAATAGTACCTGTAAGGTTGTTGGTGTAACCTCAACTGTGTTGACCCTTTTTACTACATTGTTTTAGTGGAATCTGAGCATTTGAAAGGATCTTGTTTTCAGGGTTCATCAAATTGGGCACATGCAAATAGTGGTACATGTCAGTATGTGTCCTATGGCAATATGCATATGTACAAATCATGGCAGCACCTCCGGTTTTCTCAGGAGAAAACTATCAAATATGGGCTGTCAAAATGAAGTCTTACCTAGAAGCAAATAGTTTGTGGGGATGTTGTAATGTCTGAAATTCAGCCGCTACAAGAGAATCCAACTGTAGCTCAAATCAGAGATTACAATGATGAAGCAAGAAGATCGAAGGCCAAGACTTGTATTCACTCTACTGCTTCTGATGATTTATTCACTAGAATTATGGCTTGTGAAACAGCTAAACAAGCTTGACATACTCTTCAAGAGACGCTTTAAGGAAACGAGAGAACCCGACAGATGCAATTTCTCAATCTCAGAAGAGAATTTGAGTTGTTAAGAATGAAAGAATCTAAAACCATCAAAGAATACTTTGATAGGCTCTTTGTTGTGGTTAATAAAATCATAATGTCATGTGAAGACTTACCTGATAAAAGAATTGTAGAGAAGGTATTGGTGAGCTTACCAGAAAGGTATGAAGCAAAGATTTCATCCCTTGAAGATTTGAGATCTTACGCAGATTTCTCTAACAGAGTTGATGAACTCTCTACAAACTCAAGAGCAGAGAAGAATGTTGAGACAAGAGTCGAGTATTGAAAGAGCTTTTCAAGCAAAAGGAAAAGAACAATCAGGTATTAATGCAAGGAAGCAAGGCTGGAATAAGAATAACAAGAATGGTGAAGGTGGTAAAGACAAGAAGGAGAAGTACCCGTCATGTCAACATTGTAAAAAAGCATCTCATCCACATTGGAGATGTTGTTTTAGACCCGAAGTTGTGTAGATCCTATAATTAGAAGGGCCATGTGGAAAATGTGTGCAAAATGAAACAACAAGGAGCGCAAGTTGCTCATGCAACTGATTAACAGCAGGAGGAGCAACTTTTTGTGGTGATTTGCTTTGCTAGTGACATCAATAGTGAAACATGGTTGATTAACAGTGGAAGCACTCATCACATGACTCGTGATAAAGGCATGTTTATAAAGTTAGACAAAACCCACTCTTTGAAAGTCAGAATTAAGAATGGAGACTATATTGAAGTCAAAGGCATAGGTGATATTGCCATTGATTTTGGCTTAGGTACAAGAATAATCTCTGATGTTCTATATGTCCCTGAAATTGGTCAAAATCTGCTAAGTGTTGAGCAACTTTTAGAGAGAGACTATGTTGTGGTGCTTAAGGATAACCGGTAAAATTTTTTATACTATTGGCACTAAGTTATTGTCAGTGAAGATGAAGGGCAAAAGCTTCTCGGTAAACTTGCAAATAGACCTCGCTTACTCTTCTGCAGCTGATTCGGGAGAAATTTAACATAAAAAGTTAGGGCATTTTCACTATTTTGCACTTAACTTCATGCATAAACATGAGTTAGTCCAGAACTTACCTTATGTTGAAGCTAGAGACGAAATCTGTGAAATCTGTCAACTCAGGAAGCATTCTAGGAAGCCTTTTCCTCAAAATAAAGCTTGGAAAGCGAAAATGGTGTTGCAACTTATTCACACAAATGTTTGCGAACCAATAAAGAATGAATCGCTCAATGGTAGTAGGTATTATATACTCTTCATTGATGACTTTAGCTGATTCTGTTGGGTATATTTTATAAGGCAAAAATCTGAAGTGGCTACTATATTCGACACATTTAAGAAATGGGTTGAGAATCAATGTGATAAAAAATTAAGGTGATCAGATCAGATAATGGTACAGAATTCTGATAAATTCAAGGAGTTTTGTGTAGATGCAGGGATTGAGCATCAGTTTACAACAATCTACACTCCACAACAAAATGGTGTGCACAAAAGGAAAAACAAAACCATCGTGGAGATGGCGAGGTGTTTACTGTTTAAAAAGAAGTTGCCCAAGAAATTTTAGGTTGAGACCGTGAATACTGCCACTTACTTTCTGAACAGATTGCCAACTAAATCATTGAAGAATAAAACTCCATTTGAAGCCTGGAAGGGGTACAAGCCTTCGGTGCAGCATCTCAAAGTGTTTGGTTGTGTATGCTATTCTCATGCACCCAAGGAGAAAAGTGTGAAGCTTGATAAAAAAGCTGAAGTAGGGATTCTGATAGGATATAGTAGCATGACCAAAGGATATAGGATTTATCAACCTTTGACAAGTAAATTGATAATAAGCAGAGATGTCAACTTCGATGAATTTGCTACTTGGAACTGGGATCAAGTAGAAAAGGAGATTGAGGTCTCAAATGTTGTCCTAGAAGCAACTGAGCAGGAGGTTCCTAAAGAAACTGGATAATCGTCAGAAGCAACTGAGCAGGAGGTTCCTAAAGAAACTGGATAATCGTCAAAAGCAACTGAGCAGGAGGTTCCTGAAGAAAATGTAGACGACCATCATGTTAGAGGTACTAAATCCTTAATTGATATATATCAAAGATGTAATATGGTTGTTCTTAAGCCTGCAGATTATGAAGATGCTGCAAGAGATCCAAACTGGATTACAGCAATGCAGTGTAATTGAAAATCGGTTATGGCAGCGTCATGGCGGAATGCGGTGGCAGGTTTACATACTACCGCCACCACATAACGGTGGCGAATCGGATTTTCCATTGCGGCCCGTGGCGGCCGCTTTCCCCGTAACGTAATGTAAAGACGAATCAAAAAGGGCAAAAAAGCGCCCAACAACTCGTGCTGCGAGCACGGAGGCACAGTGTGCGCAGCGGCGACATAGACACGGTGGTTGCAGAAGATCGACAGTCACGAAGTCGCAGCAGACGAAAGTGCGACAGATAGGAGCGACGGATGGAGATGTGGCTGGAAGAGCTGGCTGGTTACCCTGACCTAATTTCAATTTACAGTGATAGTAATTAGGCCTTACCTGGCCCAATTAATTTAAACTAGTAAATTAACCTAAATCTAATCGCTAAAATTTTACTAAACCTAATAATTTAAATTCTAATGGCTATAATTTAAACGTAATAGTTATAATTTAATTCAAAAACATAATTAAATTTAACTTTTTAACTGAATGTGATTTTTATCCAGCCTAATTAAACCTTATATATTTTAACCTACTGATACAATTTTTTTATCCTTTCTACTATTCATTATTGTCATTTGCTGTTTATTGTCTGTCGTCGCTAACCGCTGCCTATCGCCACTAACTGCAGCTGCCATAACCGTCGATAATTACAATTTATAACTATTTATTTTTTTAGCATATTTTTTAATTGTATTTTTTATTTTAATTGTAATTACAAGTTGTTTTATTTTTTATAAATATTTTTTAATTATTTTTTTACTATAATTATTATTGCAAACTGTTTTATTTTTCTAAATATTTTTTAACTATTTTTTTAGTTTAATTATTGTTGCAAACTATTTAATTATTTTTTAATTATTTTTTTTACTTTAATTACTATTGTAAATTGTTTTCTTTTTTCTAAATATTTTTTAATTTTTTAGTTTAATTATTATTGCAAACTGTTTTATCTTTTTTTAATATTTTTTAATTATTTTTTAGTTTAATTACTATTGCAAACTATTTTCTTTTTTTAAAATAGTTTCTAATTATTATTTTTTTACTTTAATTATTATTATAAACTGTTTTATTTTCTTAAAATATGTTGTAATTTATTTTCTTTTTTATTTTAATTATTATTTCAAATTGTTTTATCTTTTTACCTTTAATTATTATTGCAAACTGTTTTATTTATTTTTATATATTTCTTATATTTTTGTTTTAATTATTTTAAAAAAAATATCATTATTTTACAGCAATACTAATGGCTAACTATGAAGACAAAGAGATCTCAAGAGCATCCCATAGAAGTGATCCGGGTTGAAAACATTGTCATCCTATAGATGAATCCAACCTAAATACAAATGTGTGTAATTACTGTGGGAAAGTTATGAAAGAAGGAATTACAAAGGCCAAGGAACATTTAATAGTGTCACAACCGGAATCACAACGAGAATGGCGATCCGAAAAAAATAATAAAAATAAGTTTGAAAAGTTAAGAAAAAGAGTCATCACCATAGTTTATTAGAAAAACTATGGAAAAATAAAAAATTAAGACTATGGTCTGCGAAACCGGATTTTGAGTTCGAGAGTCAGTTACGTGTGGAGAAAGTGTTAACTCCCCCACAACGTCCGTTCTAAGACGGTACCTTTAATTAAATAAGAAAACTGAATGCGATTTTGAAAATGTTTATCTTTCCAAAAATGAGACAAAAATTAAGGTAAAAACAAACAAATATATTTTTAATTTTTTAGGACCCGACAAGGTTTGACCTTGCTCCTACGTATTTCCATTAAGGATGAAAAATCAGGGTTACATAGTTTTTTGTTGAAAATTTGTTTGTTGGAATATTTGATATTTTTTAATTTTTAGTTTTTATTATTTTATTATTTTTTTAATTGAAAAATGATATTTTTATACTTTTTGAAAATATTATATTTTTTAAAAATTTTATATTAAAAAATTTGATATTTGGAAATTAGAAATTTTGATTTTGAAAATGGTAGGAATACATTAGGTGCCAACAAACATGCTCAAAACTCCTACAAATCAAATATTTTCGTGAACTTTAAAGATAAACTTTGTGTTGAATACTGCTTGACACGTATCGCCTTTGATTATCCAAACGAAAAAGTCGAACTTTTCCAAATTAAATTGTTTGCTTGACACGTATGGTCTTTGATTATCCAAACGAAAAGGTCGAACTTTTCTAAATTAATTTTTTTGCTTGACGTATATAGTCATTTGAATACTTAATTGAAATATTTATTGTCCAAATAAGGTATGAAAGAAAATATTTTTAAAACTTTAAAGCGTTTTTCTATTTTTTTTTATATATATATTTTTATAAAATCCACATTGAAATGAAATTACAAAAAAAGATTATGACAGGCACATAGTGTTTATATCCAAAAAGAGAGGGTGCAAAACATGATAATGGGCCAAAAGAGGAAGAGCCCATTTCTTAAAACAAAACCCCACATGACAGGAGTGCAAGGCATGCAAAACTGGTGTGCGAAGAATAAGTCAGTTACGCTAAGCCCAATATCACACCCCATTCTTCTCTTCATTTTAGCACCTCCTTGAATCATTGGTCCAAGCCTATTACTAATTCACTCACCCTCTCTCTCTCTCCATGACGACCCCTAATTTTATGTTCATGCCCTTCTAACTAAACAAACAAAGAAGCCCAAGCCAAACCCAATTTGATACCTCATATGCCCCTGGCTCTCTCTTAACCTAATAACCTAGCAAAAATTTTAGGGTTAACTAGCTAGGTTACAAGGGTATGGTGACGCTTTAGATGAGGGACAGTGGCTAGGGTTAGGGGGGATGAGGAAGCTTGGCAGCAGCGGTGGATTGTGGCGTCGACAACGACGGTGGAAGCCGAAAGAAAGGGCAAGGCGTGGCGACGTGGGGTGTCATTTTTTGGGGGGTTTGGTGGTTGCGGGATGGCGCTTACGGTGGTATCGTGGTGCGAGGTGGGGGTCGAAGGTGGTTTGGCAAGACTTGGCTCGTAGGTTGGTGGTAGTTTGGATTGTTCACGGCGGTGGATGTGGTCTTGGGTGGGGATTTCTTGCCGTCGACTGCGAAGGCATGCCCGACCTAGAGGGGAGGACGTTGGGTCTACTGTTTTGGGATGAGATGGAAGCGCTTTTGAGATAGGTGGCTTTGGTGGTTTAGAGGTGCAGTTTGGAGGCAACTTGGGAGCTGTTGTGATGAATGATGAGGGGATTCTGAATCTAAAGGAAGTGAGGGGCTTGATGGTGGTCTAGTCATGGCATAGTGAACGAGGGTGACTGCGAAAGGGGTTTTGGCTTGGCGGTGTGGTGGCGGGGGGAGAACGAGGGTGGTAGTACAAGGCGTATCAAAGATTAAGGTTGAAGCTTTCTCTACATTAATTTTCAGTCCTAAGCTCTTGCTCATGTGAAAACTTTGTGATTTTTCAGTTTTAAGCATTACTCCTATTATTTCAATTAGTTACTGTCTTACTTGGTGAGTGCATGGTGCCTGTAAATGCTACGTTGAATGTATGATGTATGTTTGACGATATGTATAATAAGTGAAAAAAAAGAAAGAAAGAAACGCAGAGTGAAGATAAAGCAAGTGAAATAGAGTGAGAAATAAAGCCAGGGAAGGACATTCAAACAGCAAGAAGAAAACAGGTAAGGAAGTAACAAAAACCTCCTCTTTTTGATTTGTTTTATGAACGGCCTATCACTATTTCTTTCTCCTACTCCTTCCTCTGAACTGGTGAGAGTTAACAGGGGGAATAACCAATCGAATTGTATTTTCTTTTTGAGAAGAAATTTTGTTCCTTGTGAGAGCAAGAATGAGAAGCAAGAAAATTTTAGAGAATTTGCAAGAACGAGAACCCAGTGGAGTGAAGTCGAGACCCCCTGTTTATGACCCCATCCCTTTATATGAATCCTCAGCCAAAAGAAAAAAGCGTTGCAGAGTTGACTTGGTCTGAGATTTACAGGCACAAAGGGACAAAACAATTTTAACTAAGAACAAGTAACGTTTGACAGCAGCAGAAAGCTTGGTAAGAGGAATTTAGTTAGGAAGAGGCAATCTTGGTTGCAGAAGGAAGCAATAGTAATAGCAACATTACAGGAAAGCATTGTAGAGGGGAGAAGCAGGCAGAAATACTGAGGCAGAAGTACTGAACGTATAAGAGATTTGGAGTTTTCTGAAATAAGGATGGTGCAGCCTGTAGGAAAAAAGAATCCCACTGATTCTAGGCAAAAGAAAGAGACTCCTCCGAATTCAAATTTTTTCTTTTTTATTGTATAATATTTAATTTTTCAGAAAAGAAAATGTAAAATAAAATTGCATATGAAAAGGAAACATGCTTCTTTTTTTTTGGATTGATTTTGATAAAGAAGATAAAATCTAAAAATGAGATAAAAGTAATCCTACAAAATGAAGATTATATCTTTTTTTCTTGTCTTTTATTATTTTTACTTTTCTTAAAATGAGAAAGAGATAAAAAATTAAACCAAATTTTTATTCAATAACGAAAATAAGAGAAAAACAAAATAAACATATTTATTTGAAGATGAAAGAAAATAATAACAAAATCTAAAATTTTAACTAAAGAGATTTTTATTATTAATATTTTGAGAAATTATTAAGTAAATTCGGACAAAATTAGGTGTTGTCAAATGGAAAAGAAGGACAACGTTGCTCCTTGCACCAAAACTCCACAAAATGTGAGAGAAGAGCTTTGGAAATTATTTAAAGAAAAAGTATCAACCTCTTCCATCAATCTGACAGCTAATGATGATAATGAGAGTGAAGATGAAATTGAAATTTCTACATGCAAGGGGAGGAGAAAAATTGGTGGAAAAAAAGGACCAATGGATATGTTTTGTAAATATCGAAGTGTTGTAATAGAGAAGTGGAAAAGAGAAAAGCTAAGGCAAGCCAGTATCAAAGAAACATGTGACAAAAATTTAAAGGCATCAGTCCATCAGTATATTGCTCGATTTTGGTACCAAGCAGGCTTGTCATTCAACCTTGTAAGATTAAAGAGTTTTCAAGAGATGATTGAAGCTATAGGTACTTATGGGCCTAATTTGCCAACTCCTACTTATCATGAAATTAGAGTTCCACTACCCAATAAAGAAGTTGAGTACGCTGATAAGTTGTTGAAAGATCATAAATTGCAATGGAGCAAACATGGTTATTCTATTATGTCAGATGTATGGACTGATCGAAAGCAACGATGTTTGATTAACTTTTTGGTGAGTTCCCCTACAAGTACAATGTTTGTCAAGTCCATTAATGGTTCTAAATTTGTGAAGACAAGGAAAAAGTTGTTTGAGATGCTTGATAGCCATGTGGAGGAGATTGGAGAAGAGAATGTTGCCCAAGTTATCACAGATAATGGAAACAATTATGTGTTGGCTGGTAAATTATTAGAAGAGAAAAGAACCCATCTCTATTGGACTCCTTGTGTTGCCCATTGTATAGATTTGATGCTTGAAGACATTGGAAAGCTTCCTTTAATAAAGAAGACAATTCAGAGAAGAGTTAGTCTTGTTGGCTTTATATATATATTCTAGTTCCTTGAGTTTGTTGCGACAATTTACAAATAAAAGGGAATTGGTAAGACATGCAGTTACATGGTTCGCCACCTCTTATTTATCATTACAAAGGTTACACCGAGAGAACGAAAATTTGAGAAAGATGTTCACTTTAGATGAATGGAGCAACAACAAATTGTCTAAAGAAGCTAAGGGGAGGAAGCTACAAAAATTGTTCTTATGCCTTCATTTTAGAATGATGTTGTATTTACTCTCAAAGTTATGGCTCCTCTTGTTCATGTACTTCATTTGGTGAATGGGGAAAGAAAAGCAGTTATGGGCTATATATATGAAACAATAGAGAAAGCCAAGGAAACCATAATGAAATCATTCAATAACAATAAAATTAAATACAATGATATATTTATAATCATTGATAATAGATGGACATGCCAACTTCATCGCCCCTTGCATGCTGCAGGTCACTTTTTGAACTCAGAGTTCTATTATTCAAACCCCGAAATGGACTATGATTTGGAAGTTACTAAGGGATTGTATGATTACATAAAGATATTGGTGCCAAGTAAAGATGTGCAACAAAAAATTCTAAGTGAGTTGCCTCTGTATAAAAGTGCAAGTGGACTCTTTGGTGATGACTTTGCCAAAGAATCAATGAAGACCACGATCCCAAGTGAGACACTTAAAACACTTTCTAAATTTCATTAGGATATAACTTATATCATATAATGGTTACATTCTAAGTTACTTTCTTTACATTTTGTATAGCTCAATGGTGGAAGAACTATGGGCATGTAGTTCATCTGGATGTGAGCATAATTGGAGCGTATTTGAGCAAGTAATAATTATCGTTCATAACATGACCTATTTCATTATTATCTTTTTCGTAGAATGTAGAAGGAAATTAATTTACATACACCTTTTGCTTATTCATAATGCATATTCATTAAAGAAAAAGGAACAGGTTAGAGCACAAAAGATTGCATGATTTGATTTACATAATGTATAACCAATAACTTGCTCAAAGATACAATATTTTGGATGAAATAGACCCTATTGTATTGAATGAGATTGATGTGTGTAATGAGTGGTTAGTGGAAGAAGTTGATGATGATAATGGTAATGAAGAGGCGGGAAATGAGTTGGTTTTTTATGATGATCCCACTCTGAATTGGGCAACTATTTATGAAGCTTCTGGTCTTTGAGAACTAATAACTTATACAAGGAGACAAGCAACTAGTAAAAAAAAGTAACCATCAAGTGGTGGTATTGTTATTAGATCTTTCCAAGCTTTTAAAAAAGGTCCAGGTACAACTGCAACCTCAACAAGGAAGGTCAAAGAGAATAATAAAATTGGGGTTGAGAATGAATTGCATGATAACTTTGATTCTGAGTTTGAAAGATTACTTAACTTTGACAAGAGTTTCTTTGAAGGAGAAGAGGAGGAGGGATATGCATCAGCAAATAATATAGAGAGAATTATGCTAATATTGAAGAAGAGTCGGATAGCTAAAAATTTATAACATTTATATTATGTTTTGTTCTTATTTTATGTTTTAGACATAATAATATTATTAGTAATGATTGTCTCTTCTATTATTTTTGCAATACAATAGTATTTTTTAAAATATTTATATGTATATATTGTATTTTTTTTTTACCACCATACTTCTGTCATAACTCATTATGGTTTCCGTTATAAAGTTATAAAGGATTTTAGGCTCTCTGATATTTTTCGTTATCCGATATCGATAACACTGTAGCAATGGAGGAAGAGCTAAAAATGATTGAGAAAAATTAGACATGGAGTATAGTGGATAAGCCATTCGACAAGAAGACTATTGGTGTCAAGTGGGTCTTCAAAATCAAGTATAATGTTGATGGCTCTGTCAACAGATACAAAGCACAGCTGGTAGTGAAAGGATATATACTCAACAATTTGGAGTAGATTTCTTTGATACCTTTGCACCAGTAGCCAGACTTGACACAATCAGGATGTTGCTTGTGCTTTCCGCTAAAAAAACTGAAAAGTGTATCAGCTTGATGTAAAGTCTGCCTTTCTGAATGGATTTCTAAAAGAGGAGATTTATGTGCAACAGCCTGAAGGATTTGTTGTAAAAGGAGAAGAAGCTAAGGTCTTGCGACTAAAAAAGACTTCGTATGGCCTTAAACAGACACCTAGAGCCTGGTATAGCAGGATTGATGATTTTCTGCTGAAGATAGGATTCAATAAGAGTCTTAGTGAGTCGACTCTGTATGTAAGGATCCAAGATTGTGATATAATTGTTATCTCATTATACGTTGACAATTTACTTGTGACAGGAAGCAACTTTGATCTTGTTAAACAGTTCAAAGATCAGATGCTGAAAACCTTTGAGATGATAGACTTGGGAGAAATGTCTTACTTTCTGGGAATGGAGATAGTTGAAAAGCTTTGCATATGCGAGAGGGGTGCTACCGAAATTCAATATGGAAATTTGCAAAACGATAAACACTCTACTCTACTGATGCAAAATGAAAAGCTTTGCAAGGATGATGGTGTTGATAAAGTGAATGGACACTTGTACAGAAGCTTAATAGGTTGTTTGATGTATCTCACTGCAACAAGACCCAATATTTTGTATGTGGTGAATCTATTATCTAGGTTCATGCATTGTGCAAGTGAGTTACACTTCAAGACTGCAAAAAGAGTGTTGAGATATATCAAAGGAACCATAGATTATGGAGTCATGTTCAAAAGATCATAAGAGGTGATTCTGCATGGTTTTTCTGACAGTGACTAGGCAAGTTCTTGTGATGATATGAAAAGTATTTCAAGTTATCTGTTAGTCTTGGTTCTGATTATTTCTCTTGGAATTCGAATAAGCAAAAAGTGGTAGCTTAATCCACAGCTGAAGCAAGATATATAACAGTTGTTGTTGTTAATCAAGCTTTGTGGATTAGGAAATTATTGACAAATTTAAAGTTTGATCAAGTACATGGATCTGTGATAAAAGTTGACAATGTGTTTCATGGGAAGACTAAACATTACTAAATATTATTTTTTTAGAGAAGTTCAATGTAGCAAGGAAATTGTCCTGGTTCATTGCAAAACTGAAGATCAACTAACTGATATTTTAACTAAAGCTCTTCCAAAAGACAAATTTGAAGACTTGAGAGAGAAGATTGGAATCTGCATCAAAAGAGACAAGGAGTCGTGAAAATTGCTCTTTTAATGATGTGGCATGAAGTTGTTACAAAAGAATAATTCAAAGATTTTTTTTTCTATTTCAAAACTGAATAGCAGTTTTTTTCCATAGTTTCAGGAGGTTGGTTTCTCCAATTCTGTATAAGATTCTTCTCTGATCAATGAAAATTTATCATTGAATCCATATATTTTCTACAAATAGTTTGGTGCTCTACTCTTTCATGGAATCTGCCATATGCCTACGCACTCAAAAGCACAGAAAGGCGATGGCATAAAAATTACACTGACCCTTTGAAAGAAAAAAATGAAGTTTAAGTACCTTACATATATTACAGCATTATTATGTACTATTACGTAAAATAACTATGGCGTAGCATAATTAATCATCAGCTACGTCTACGAAGGGGAAAACTAAGAAGCAACAAGAGTGACCAAGGTTTAAATAGAGGAAAATCAGATAGGGAATATATATATATATATATATATATATATATATATATATATATATATATATATATATTGAGCGAAAATAAATCATATCATCAAAAAGCAGCTGCAGCTCAAGCAGTTACACATCTGATTTATGCCATTAGTTTGACAATATTTATAACTAATATTATTCAGTGAAACAAAGCATTGTAATGGTTGAGATTGTGAACAGTTTTCTTAAAACTATAGATAATATGAATTTGATAACGAGGAATCCTAAGATATATAAAGCAAAAAAGAATGAGACTGCTAACAATATACCATAACTGGAAATAATCACGCACCACTCGAACACAATTGAGAGACCAATTTGATAACTCCCCACATGGGTGCATCATTCTGCAGGTAATAATTTCCAAGTTACAGTTAGCTACTAAATCATTCCTTCTGGTATGTTCACTTCAACTGAACATAAATTGTTAGAAATATAATAGTATCACTTAAATGCTCTCAGTGAACAACATCAAACACCGATGTAAGTGTAAACAGTAGTCACCTAAAATCAAATCATATATGAACATACATAAATGCGTTAATATATTTTAATATAATTATATTCCTCACAATTGCAGAGGCACTTGTAAAAGTCAAAAATAACAGGATTGTTCTCATACAAAAGGACCAAAGAATCAAAAGATACTGAAGATATTCCTACCATGAGTCCAATCCACTTACCACAAAAACCACATCAAAAGCTTCTCGATAGCAGCTGAGTGAGTTCTCAATGTTGTGGTTCCTACAACAATAATTTTATACAGTAGAGATCTGTATTAATTACAGTTTTTGATACTACCTCAAGAACTAGGGAAAGAAAGATGTATGCTTTTAGATAACGCATGAAGAAGTTAAAAACTCGAGTTCGTGAAGGATATGAGAGGAACATAAAAATATAATTACCATAGCTGGAATACAGCAAGTAGTTGTAATTACAAATTTCCAATTCCCTTCTATTGTGTAAGCATTTCTTTACTTAATGATAAATTATCAAAATAATAAAAAATAAATTAAAGCAGACACACATTTACATACGTGCCAGCAAACAGTAGCATACTCAAGTCAACTAACCGTCTTTCGCCATAAGTTTTTCTAGAAGAGAAAAATGAGAAAGAAAAGTTGGAATGAACTTCTTTATAAGCTTAAGTTATCTAATGCACAAGTTAAATTGTAGAAGTTTTATTATATAACTTCTCTAAATTCTTGCTTTTAACTTGTGTATAAGCTAATTATAGCTCATGCACAAGCTCATTTTATTTTTTCCTTGTTATTTTTTTCTTCTAAAAGTGTTAATGGAGAAGTTTGCTCAAGCCGACCATTAATCACTTCATTGATATCCAATATCTACAAGTTACTAATTAATTTGTGTTCAAAATCAAACTTTGGAAAGGACAGTTTGTTAAATTTTAACATTTTTCTTGTTACAATGTCATATCATGACTGAATTCAGCATCCGTAATAAATCAATTCAAAATTAATGACAGATGACACTCGACAGAATAGAAAACTGCAGAGTCAAAATGCATAACAGAACAACAAGGTGTGACGGTAACAAATTTACTAGCAATACCTAATGTTGAAAATTCACCAAGGAGAATTGCACTACAACTTTGAACTTAAATAGTAGGTGGATGCAGCAAGGAAGTAAATGTGGCAGTCACTATAGAATCAGTAACAAGAGTGAATAAAATGAATTGAACTTGGCTTACAAATGCAACAGTTTCTGGTTGACACTAGAAAAGTCCTGTTGTGAAACAAACAGATTCTCAATAGAATGAGAGCAAAGAGGCCAAGCACAGCGATCTATAATGCACACTGACACGGACCGCGACCAAAAATATACAACAAAAAAGGGGAGCAAAATTATCGAAACCACAACCCAAAAATACCTTGACAGCGTAAAATGCAGTGCAGTAAAATAAAATGTGAAGGAACAACATGCAAAAGCGGTGCAACTCGGTTAGAAATTGGAAGGGCAGTTTCAATTGAGTATATGACATAGTGATATGACACAGGTATAAATGGGGGCTTCAATCCTTCAACCAAACTGCAGTCCCGGAAAGGAAAGCTATTTAGAAGAAAGGGAAATTAGGGTTCAAAATAATTAGACAGATTTTAAAATACAAAATATTTTAAAAACAAAAAACATCTTTTTTTAAATCTAAATAACCATAATTTAAAACAGAATGTTAAACTATAGGAAAGAGAAAGGCATTGAACTGAAACTGCGTGATTCTAAGATAGCAGGGTTACTTTATTCATATTGAGAAAAAAATAAATCAATACAACGATCAGAGAAGATTTGATATCTTCTAAATAAAGATATGATACGAGAATAAAAAAAAAAAAAAACGTTTCTATTAAACATATATAATCTAGATATTTTTGATTATACAGGATTTGTCCCTTATTTGTTGTATAATTATAAATTATAACAGAAAATAATTTAATTAGGTAGGGATTCAGTTGCAAAAAAAGTGAAAATTTCCCAGCTAAATAGTAAGTGCTATGACATGCCTTCATTAAATGGAAATGTAATTATTGGTCAAGAAAATAACACTTTCAAAACCCTTAAATTTCACCGAGTACCATCAAATTTTCTCAAAATATTAAACAACAATCCCCTTCAAAGATGAATATTTCCAAAGAACAAGATATGAGAGTAAAATGGGTGAATCTAAGTAACAGGAAAGCACTTTGGTTCACATCTCAAACTTCGAGGCTGGGGGCGATGATGAAATTCCATTTTTCTTCCCCGAGATGTTCCATACAAGATACTTAAATGCAGTTCCTATTCTATTATATGTATGATTTAGAAGTATAAACAGGAGTCTTTGTATCCTATTATATTCAACTAGTGATCAAAATGGTGGATCCTCCTATATAATTTATACGTACATTTTGGTAAAAGAAATTTACTAGAAGATGGATTACAAGAGAGAAAGATGATAGCACAATGAAAAATTCCCAAAATAATAAATAGAGAATAGCTTTTACATAGTATCTAAGAAGCAAAAAAAATAAAAATGAAGAATTCCTTCAGCGATTGGTCCAAGTCTAGAAGTTTAGCATTCAAAAAACAAAAACAATAGTAGTTTAGATAAGTATTTTGATATAGATATTTGTTGAATGCGAAAAACCTGTCAATATGTCATGCTGCCTAGACAACTGGCCTCAAAATATCACAACAATATAGTAGAGATCAAGTCGCATTTGTAAGGACCTTTATAGACATTAACTGAGCTCAAATTTACATATTACCAAAACAGCTGGAAGATAAGAAATTTGGTTAGGCAGATCTTAAACTTACAGGAATCCCAAGGATATTCGAGTCTCATAATTCAAACCATCAGACATTCCCAAGTCTCCAAGGTGATCACCAAGAAGGAGAACATTGGTTCTCTTCTTCAATGAGGCATTGTCATCAGTAGGACCATCCATATCACCAAACCTCTCATGAACAGGAGCTGCCATATCAAGAGCATGCTCGTTTTTATTCAAGCTATGAATCAATTTTCCTGTAATAGAATTTACAAGTAAAATGTAAGAACTATATTTATATCTTTAAGTCCCCCAAAATTTTATTTTATCCATAATACTCCAATCTCATTCAACCAGCACTGGAATTTGAAAAAATACTTCCAAAAACTCACCCATAAGCTGCATTTGTTCCAAATCAACTCATAAGAAAGCACATTCTACGTGAAAGCAAATGTAAATATTTGTTTTAAATTTAAAGTTTAAGAAAATAAATAGAATTTCCAGGACTCAGGGAACAGAGACGTTTATATTTCTGCAAGTTTTTCAGGTTGATGAATTCCTTGTTAACTTCCGTGAGAGGTTGGATTTGCATAAGATAGATTTATTCATCTTGTGGTTGAAACTTGCAAGAGCAGTATATGATTCAATTATAGAAAGTAAATATAGAATTTGCTGGTAATAAGTGTCAATTCGACCAATATTTTGAGACCCTTTTCTATCAGTTAGCATTAAGTGGTATCACTGGTTTTAAGATGAAAATACCTAGGTAGAGACTAGAAATTCTAGAATGTAATCTGCTGCCTTACAAGAGACCAGTAATACACACTATGAAGCCAAGACATGGACACATAAATATAGTTAAATTAAGACACAGAGCACGGTTGTCCGTGTTTGTATCCATGTTTGTCTTCATAGGTAATGCCTCATCCTCAAAAGATATGTTTGGATATGAAAAATGGGATGAAAAACCAACAAATATGTAGCTAATTAATTCAGGAAACATAAAATCACCTTTAAATGATACAAGGCTGCCATTGTCATCAAATACCATTCTGTTAGATACTACTCTCACATTCTTGAAGGATCTCTGAAGTTTCTGCCTTAGGACCTGTTATTATCAAGAAAAAACAATATATTGCAGTTGAGAGGCACCTACAAGAATAGAGAAGGAAATAAAAGGCATATTTTGCAACCTGCAAATCATAAAACTAAATTGATTTTTCAGACCTCTTCAATGATATCAGCGAGCCCTGCAGAGAATATTAATACAGGAATGTCTCTTTCCTGAAAATTACAAAATAGAAAATGCGAACCAGGGTGAGCAACTGAATTTTCACATATCTATAATACATTTCATAAAAATTCACCTGACATATCAAGATGCAATTTAAGATCTTATATCTTCCAGACAAGGATGGGAAATATACCTCTAGAAACTCAAAAAGTTCAGAAACACCTTCCCTAAAAGCTATGTTGGCATTAGCAACAGATTGTCTTATTGATTCATATGTAAGTCCTCCCTCAACAAGCAGAGCATGTGTTTTTCCCCACCTGATACACCAAATTTAGAGTTTTAGCAAAAAGTAATAATGCCAATACTGAATGTCAATGTTCAGCTAAGTGCCTGTACGTCGACAATTGATAAACTCACACACCACTCTTCCATGAGCTTGGTTTTCTCTTCAAGTCCAATAGTTGGTGAAAATTCTAATGGATGATAATATTCATATAACTGTTGCCTCTTGGCATCATATTCCGGATTACCCTGCTGCAAAAGGCCATGACTGGCTATAGAAGCACAAATGACTCTGTTAGATATGATCCATAGCAAAATTCCGAATGACATTCATTTTTACATCAAAGGGATCTATAGGGGGAATAAAATGTTGAGGAACAACATACTTTGGCCACGAGTTCCATTAACCGAAAACTTAGTTAACGTAGCATCAAAATCAGCAATCACCTGGTACCATGAATTTGTCAAAACAATCATAAAAACAGAAACACATTGTGCCGGGAAGATCTGAAAAACTAAAAAACATTTTTTCAATGGTACCCGTATACCATGTAACCAAACTACTACAGTAAGTATTTTCAAAATACTCAATAAAAACACTTAAATTAATTATGAACCAAATGCATGCAGAAACCTGAAGCTTCTGGGGACCACCCAAACGAATTGCCTCAATTTTCTTCTCCAACAATGCAGGGTCACCCACCAACAAGTCCGAAGCAACCTTCACTTCCTGCATTTCTAAATTTCTCCCGCAACAAAAACTAGAAAATGATACCCTTTAACCAAACAAGTTAGAATATTTAAACCTAAACCCTAAACTTCAGATATAAATGAAAAAGTCAGAATATTTATACCCTAAACCCTGAATTTTAAATATAGATATGCAATAGCAGGTTACAAGAATGTGAAGAAAAAAAAAGGGACAAAAAATGGGGTGGGAAGAAGAAGAAGAAGAAGAAGAACCTTGAGGCAGTGTAACGGGAAGAGAAGGAGAAGTGGCGTCGGCGAAAGGAGGTGACGACGATGGCTTGAACTTGAAGTTTGAAGGTTTGATTCATTATAGTGTGAGTAACTGAATCAAAACATTCAATTTTAATAATTTCTGATTTTTAAAACTTAAAAATAACTTTTTATTCTTATCAATTTTAATAATTTGCTTTTCCACTCACACTCTTTTTCTTTTATTATTCTTTTCTCTCTTTAGATAAAATGTTCTTCTTGCACTATAAATGAATGGATGCAATTTATTGTAGTGAGTGATTATGGATTCTGTTCTTCAAGAATTTGAATTGTGCCCTGTGCACATAAATCCAGTGGTTCTTAAACAAACTTTAGAATGAGTTTTAATGGAGATTGGAAACTGCTGCACACCCTGCAAGAGTCTCATCATTTACAAAAAGCAATTAATTTTAATACTTCTTAATAAAATTAATTAATTGTATTAAATTTTATTATTTTTTTATTATTTTTTTAATATTTTTTTAAAAATTAAGTCAAACAATATATAACAATGTCATAACAGACAAATTAGAATTAATAAAATTAAAACATTTTAAAAAATATGATAAATAAAAGAAAAGTTGTTAAAAGTTGTACATATTTAAATTTCTTTTATAGATGAGATATGAGTCTATGTTTAAATTTTTATGGTATAAAATAATTAGGTATCAATAATTAACAAAATTTGACAATTCAATTTAATTTATATTTTAAGACTGATCATATAACATTGACCATACAAGTTTTAAGTTAAATTTTCTTAAAAAAAAATCATATAATTTTGTCTCCATGAAAAATACAACATCACCCAAAGGCACAAGATAATAACAATCCACCAAAAAAGTTTAAAAAATGACATAAAAAAAGGTCAATTCCATAGGAAGAGGGAAGCATCGGTAGATCAAGAGTTTTGATTCAGAATGTAACAAATGAGAATAAAAATTAAAAGAAGGAAAAGAAAAATCAAACATATGAAACAGTCTTGAGAACCCTAATAATGGTGATGATAAAAACATATTTCCTTATTTCCTCCTACTACAACTTAAGCTTCTCATCTTTACTTTTTTCCAAATATAATGACACAATAGGAGTATATCTGTGTTCAAATTTGAATAAATAATAAATCAATTTAATTAGATGAACATAATTTTAAATCCATTAAAAAATTTATAGAAAATTCAAATTTATTCTTGAAATTAGGAGACATAATAATGGTTAAACTTAAAACTTTAGTATTATAAGCTTGTTAGTTTTTGAGATATCAATATGGGATGAAAACTGAGAATAGGGTGTAATGAATTTAATTTACATTAATATTATTTATAAAAAGAACTGACATGACATAAGAAAATCCAATTAAAAAAATAATGGTATTAACTTCAACAACCAAATACAATAATTTTTTAATGTCTTTTTAACTTAATTTCCTTATTTAATTATTTTTTTCATTTTTTAATTACTATATTTATAATTACTACTATTAATACTATATTAAGAACAAAATAAATTACTTCCTATCAAAAATCAATTTACCTAAATAAATAATAGATGTCCAAGTAAAAACTAAATAAAAGGCTTAAGAGAAATGAAAAAACATTAAGAAAAATGATATTTTGACATGGTTTTTGAAGTTACCCCTCAATCACACTATGTGAAAAAAAATACTTTAATAAGTTATAAACCCACGTAATTTAAATAATAAAAAATTTGAATATGTTAGCTGGTTTTTCCTTTTGTTCAACCATTTTTTTGTATGCACTTTCCATTTATTCTTTTTCATTTTAAAATTTGACAACGTTCTTATTGGTATATTGAGGGTTTTTATTGATATGTGGTTTGCTAATGATTACTTTTGAACTCGTCTAACAGATATGAAAAGTAAGAATCTCATATGTTTGTGTTTCTTCTCATTATGAAAAAAATACCGTTATAATGTTATGTAAAGAAGCATGTTCTTCCATTTGTGATCATAAAGATCAAAGTAAAAGCATTTTCATGAAACTCTTAATTGACAAAATACTACTCTAGTATTGTGTAAAGAAGTATGTTTTTTCATTTGTGATCCAACAAGGTTAAAGTAGAAGTACTTCACAAAAATTATGAAGCTCTTTTAAAATGTATGACAGTCCAAATGGTTTTTTCTGTTTTGATATCTGATTTGCTGATAAGTACTTTCAAACTCATTTGACAAATATGGAAAGTAGGAACATCATGTGTTCATATTTTCTTTCATTTTGAAAAAATATAGTTATAATGTTATGTGAAGAAACATGTCCTTCCATTTGTGATCTAACAAGGTCAAAGTGGAAGTATTTTCAAGAAATTATGAGACTCTTTTAAAAGTGTATGACAACTCTAATAACAAGCATGTCCATGTAGTTTTTTCTATTTTGATATGTGGTTTGCTGAGAAAGACTTTTGAACTCATATAACAAACATGAAAAGTAAATACCTCATGCCTTGCTCTCATCTTGAAAAAATACAACTCTAATATTGTATAAAGAAGTATGTTCTTCAATTAGTGATCCAACAAGGTTAAAGTAGAAGTATTTCATTCTTTTTAAAAAGTATGATAGTGACGTCTAGGTGGTTTCTTCTGTTTTAATCTATGGTTTGTTAATAAGTACTTTTGACTTGTATAACAACTAAGAACCTCATGTGTTTATGTATCCTTTCATTTTAAAAAATAAAATTATAATTTTATGTAAAGAAACATATTTTTCTATTTATAATTCAACAAAGTCAAAATAAAACTATTTTAAAAATATTATGAAAATATTTTAAAATGTATAACTGTCACCAGGTTAATTTTCTTTATTTTGATATGAAATTTAGATAATTACTTTTAAACAATCACATAAGAGATATAGAAAATATAAAGCTGGTGTATTAATTAATGCCATAAGTATTGGTTTAAATAAAAAACAACATAAAATAACTTCAAAAACTGTTCAAATTATCATTTTTCCAAACACTAATTATGTGCGAGTATAATTTATTCTATTTAGGAATAGGCGCAATCAGTTATGTTATATGTTTTACTTTTTTTATATAAAAAATATTATGAGTGTTACATAAATAATTATAAATATTATATAATAAACTATCTAAGTGTCATTGAATTAGGAAATCTATAAGTTTTTTCCAAAAAATAATTATTTAAATATGTTAATAAAAAACAACTAAAATGATATTAGAATAAAAATACTTTTTCTCAATTCTTTTCTTTATTTTAACTAATTATTTTCAATTTTTTCTTTTTTTTTTTTTCTTATGCTCACGTTCCAAAGACACTCAACATTGCAGATTCAAAAATCTGAACCGGGATAAATAGTTTTATGAAAATTAAATAAATACATCTAAAATTATAGTATGAGAGCCAAATTTAAAAGTTGTTAAGAAAAGTACACACAAAACTTAAAAAGGTGAGAAAACAATTATACGTCTTCTTCAAACCCGGGTCCCTCAGGTAAGGAACGTTATCAACCAAATGCGGTGAAATATTATTATTTATATAATTATTTTAATTAGATTACCTTTTTTAAATAAATAAAAATAGTTTATTTTCTTATTTAATACAATAAGTAATTAAATATTTTTTTATTTTTAAATAATTAAATATTTTTTTTACAAAATAATTTTATAATTCTTTTAATATTATTTTATAAATTATATGTATATATTTTTAAATTGTATTATTATTTTTATAATTAATTAAAAATAATAAAACTATATATATATTAATTTAATAAAAACGTAAATATATATGTGTGCAGTACCTAATTTCACCAGTAACTATTAATATTTTTGGAATTACTTAAACATAAAGGCAGTGAGAGATTAGTATTATAACAGTTATACATTAATTATCATAATATAAAATAAAATGATGAAATAAACTTTAGAAAACAACTATAAAAGGTTAGTGTTTCATTAATTTTTATATTATAATATTTAAATTATTAATTTATATATTATTAAAAACACACATGTCATGCATTGACTGGCAGGACACTTTAAAAATGCATTGAACAAAATTTATAGCCGTTAGAACTCCATCACATCACTCTCTTTCTTACTCTGTTTCAGGAATCCAAGAAGAAGAAAAGTCATCTTCCATTCACTTCACAATCTCTGTTTCCCCACATCATTATTCTTTAATCCAATCTACACAACTACATCTATCTCAATTTTCTCTGGTTACAGATAATAATTCCATTGCGAAAGCTCACACAAAGCATGAAGGGGGTGAAAGGAAAATTTCTGAAGAAGCTCAAATCGATCAAACCAATCGGGTATCTCAAGCAAGATCGAATTCTCCAACTAAAGGCCTCAGATGGGTACGTCGATTTTCTTCCAAAGATTCCGACTTTCAACCTGCATGCCCCATTCGTTTTCCAGGAAAACAAGCCTGAGAAAACTGTTCAGAGCTGTGAGGAAACCAAAATGCAGGAGGAACCTGAGGTCATAGACGTGGCAGAGCTGATGAAAGACCTTGACGAAGAAGAAGAAATGGATTTGGAAGATTACAATGACAACAAAGAGAACATGGGTCCGAGCTCGGTGAAACCCCAGCAACACAACAACGGTGTTTTGCAGAGTGGGAAGAAGAGAGCAAAATCAGAGTCAAAACAGAGAGGGGTTTTGGAGGAAAAAAAGTCTTCACCGGCACTAGTTGATAGTAACAGCAACAAAAAAACCAAAACTCCTTTGGTAGACTCTGACATTCCATCGTTCCGAAGACCGGACTTGAACTCTGGCAGCCTGTTTGATCCGAATCTGCTGGCGGCGTTTGAGCAAGCCGTGAAGGAACACGCTAGAATGACTGAAGAACAGAGGAGAATCCGAGTTGAAGAAGAGTCTTCACAGAAAGTGGAAGATGACGATCCTGACACTGACCCTGATCCTTTGACGTTCTTTGAAGAGAAGTGTCCACCTGGGGGAGATGGCACTGTGATTTTCTACACCACAACGCTTAGGGGAATCCGGAAGACTTTCGAAGACTGCAACAAAATTCGCTTCCTACTTGAGAGTTTTAAGGTTTTGTATTTTGAGAGGGACATATCAATGCACAAGGAGTTCAGAGATGAGTTGTGGTGCAGTTTGGAAGGGAAATTAGTGCCTCCGAGACTTTTTGTCAAGGGGAGGTACATTGGTGGGGCAGAAGAAGTTCTTAATTTGCACGAGCAAGGAAAGTTGAAGAAAATCTTAGAAGGGGTTCCGATGGATTACTCCAATGGGCCTTGTGATGCATGTGGAGGGATAAGGTTTGTGCTGTGCTTCAAGTGTAATGGTAGCCATAAAGTTATGGAGGAAAATGGAGAGTGCAATCAGTGCTCTCAGTGTAATGAGAACGGGTTGATTGTGTGCCCTTATTGCTGCTAGCTGAGGAGAACTATATCAGTTAACACTTCTGTGTTCTACCTAATGTGATAGAGTTCTATAGTTAGTGTGTTCTATCAATTGTAATAGAGTTTGTACGATAAATTTGTGGAACTGCATTATTTTTTCTGTATTTTTGGTAATGATCATTCTTTCAATTTTTTGTACTGGTGATAGGCACTTGGCATTTCCTGTTTGTGATGGTTCTTGGACCAATCTAAAAGTCCTTAGAATTTCAGATTCAGTATGCCATTTCTATGTATTCAGTTTTATACCTTAATAAGAAGGATTCTACCGCTTGAATCAGAAGTCAGTGGAATTATCCATCCTTCTCTTCTCTTTCTTATCATGTTATCTTAGAGTAATTCACTGTGTTGATGCTTGGATAAAAGTTGAAAATATGTTTGTAAAAGTACATTAGTGTTTTCTCTGATATTAAAACATGCTTTTAATTGTCTGAAATATGTTAATACTCCCTAATACCCAAGAAGAGTTACTAAGAATTGCATTAATTTGCTCAGTTTTATTTTATCATCTTATCTTTCTATTGTGTGGATTAGATGCATGCTCAATGTACAAGAAACAAGAAAACTACCGTACATCATCATTAGCTTAAGAAGCTAAATACGAGTATCAGCATTATTCAGCAGGGTAAGATCTTGAGAAGAAACATAACAATGCTGAGGACCTTTGCTTTTTCTTGATTAGGCATTGAAAATGTTGAATCCCAGTTATCATATTAAAAACTGTAACAGAAAGTTTCAACACTCGTTACCTGGTTCATTATGTCTTCGATAGGTTTCATGTTTTGCTGTGCAGTAATCACCATAGTAAATTCGTAGTTCGTTTTGAAATCATAAAAGACATTAATTCAAGAAATACTGTTAGTCAAATTTCCTCTATGTAACGTAAAATCATCAATGTATATGTTAATACTCCCGTCTCAACTTAAATATGAGGTTACTCTCTGGATGGTTTAATTTGCATACCAAACAATTTTAAGCATCTCTTTCTGCTCTCCTCGATTTTCACACTTTGTTAAAAACCTCAACATGATGCATCATCAAACACCCTTTTTTCTCTCATTTTCAGTACTGTTTATAGCCTTCTTTTGTCACTGTTCTGCAACAAAATTCACAGTGGGGGATTCAGCAGGATGGATTATTCCACCATATCCAACATACTACAATAATTGGACACACTCCCATTTCATGAGAGCAGGCGACACTATTGGTAAAAGCTCATTAAGAAATGCTCTTATCCTTGAAGGATTAGGATTGTGCCTTATGCTCTTTTTGCTTTGATATATCTATGCTAGATAGGAACATAATAGGAAAATTCAATTCCCTCCTTCCATAAGATCTATAATTTATTTCCATGGCTATAAAATATCACTAGCCTTTTGAATCTTTGTCCTCTAACTTCATTAAGCAGTTAAATTAAAAAAGCGTGTTCTTTCTAGTTTTATGTATGTCATTTGACTACTTGCATTGTGAGAACTATCATTCCGTTAGTAAGCATATATGATATGTTTTGACATTTTTCTAAATATGTGCATTTTACATTTGATAAATGACAAGAAACAAGTACTTTGAAAACTATCTTATCTTTATAAGATGCACATCTGACAGTAAAACTTATTTGGGCTAGAACTTTTTGGATATTTGAAATATACCTCACGATATAAAATGGAGGATCTGTAATCGATTTTATTGTAAATAGTTTAACAGTTCTCTTTTAGTTTTCTTTGTCCTCAATCATTCCAAAGGTTTGGTGGAATGATGATTGTTTGTATAGATTTACAAAACATGTGCACTCTCATTATTGCTAAATATAGTATATGTCTTTATATGACAATTCTGATGACTTTTGAAATGTTTTAACACAGAATTCCACTTCGATGAGAAATTCTACAACCTAATTCAGGTGTCACAACAAGAGTACGAGCATTGCACATCACTTCAGCCTCTAAGGATATTCAATAGTAGCCCAGTAATTCTTCCACTGAAGGAGAAAGGTGTGTTGTTCTTCACATGCAGCATCTCAAACTACTGTTGTCTAGGCCAGAAGATTGCAATTTCTGTCCATGAACCCCCATCACCATCACCTTCACCCTCTCAAGTGCCAATCATAATCCCTCCTCCACAACTATCACCAAATGCTTCTGCTCCTCAACCTCATGGATCTACTGGCATGAGTAGCCCACCACCTTCGACTGGAAACACTTCAGGAGGCGATGTTGGCAACTCTCCTGTGCCATCTTCCACTCAAGATGATGCAAATAATGCAATGGCCTTGATAGGTGGGAGAAGTTTCACTCTGTCTCTGGCGCAAGTCTTATCTATTCTCGTTGCTTTCTTTGGCTTTTGGGTGATGTAGTAGTATAGGGGGGTGCAACATGCATGCAGGGTTTGTGCATTTTCAGCTAATTAGATGATTTCATAGTGGTTTGGTTTTCAATTTAGACTCATCATATTGTAGTTATGTAAGGGGATATTTGGATTTTCTTGCTTGGTTTTTAATATCTCTAGTTTGGATTCCTTCATTGGAAGTATAGGTAGCTCCTTTTTCTTAGATAAGTATGTGGTTTTATATCGTTTTGTGGAGATACAGTAATGTTGAACTTGTTTCCATCAATAAAAATGAAGATTGTGACAGTAATTTCCATATACACAGAAATAGTATAACTTAAATGATAATATTAACATATATTTAGGAGAATAAATTAGTATTAAGTAATTAAGCGAGATTACTGTGCATAAAATATCTGAAAGACTGTACCAGTTTGAGAAGGTAAAATTTTCCATCGCAAGCATGCCTGATAACCAATAGCATGGACAGGCATTGATCAAATTTAACATTGCAAGCACATCACAACCAATATCTTAAAACATTACATCATTTCTAGTCAAATAAATAAACCATACTTCTAATTTCCATGAAAAATCTTCTAGTTTTCTTTCCCTTCAATTAAAATCAATACTCAACATTCAAGCACCCTATATATTATTATATATAGAGTGAATTAAATATGAACTACTTCCCTACTATTGCAAAGTTTTGCTTACTTCTGAGAGGGTTATTGGGGTCCTACAAACTGGACAGGTCAAATTGATTCTCAACCAAGGATCAACACACTTGTCATGGAAGAAGTGACCACAGGCAGGCAGCATTCTCAAGAAATCACACTCTTTGTAATCCATCAAGCATATGGAACAGCTTGAAGAGCTACTGCTAGTGCTACTACACAATTTGGCTTTGGAAAATTGGAGACTTGGAAAGGTGCAGACACTCTGATCTATGCATGGCTCAGGTGCCTCAACAGTGATTGTGGTGTGGTGGTTGGAGTGTGTCACACCAACAGGAACAGAAGGAATAGAGCGTGGAATATCAGTAGAGCACAAATAAGCAGCAAGTGTGACGCCAAGGGTCAGAATAATAAAGCTCACAAGCAATAACACAGACTCCTCTGAACTATTCATCATTTATGTTCATCACAGATATTGGAAAATGGATTCTGAGGTTCAGAATGTGTGTGCAATGTGGATGCATTAATGTATTTATGCATGTTTTTGTTAATGGCATAATGTTCAAGTAGTTTTCGTTATGGAAATCCTTCTAGGGAGTGACCTTGAACGTTAGCTTTTAATTTTCCCATGTTTTTGTGGGAAGTCTATTTTGTCATGTAACAAACATTATCGTATTTCTAGTTTGTAGCAGATGCGTACCGTTGTATTAATAGTTCAAAACTATCTTCGATGCTTCCTATGATCGATTGTGACATCGATCTGATTCATAGTCAATACCATTCCTTGTCAAAATTTGGATTTTCATTTATTTTGTGAATGAGTTAGAAGAGCAATCATGGAGGGAAAAGGAAATATATATTTAATCTTCGTTTTATCTTTCTCGGGCATTTGGAACTGTTCCTCCCACGAGTCAACTACGTGTAATTTATCAGATATCATTCGTTTTCCTTTCTCCGAATTCTAAAGATTCTGTTCAATTTATAAATTATTCTTCACTTCCATGCACTTTTAATTGAATACTTTTTTTAATATATACTCATGAATATGAATTATATGGTTTTTTATAAAAAAAAAACTTTAATATTTAAAATATGCTGATAAATTTAAACTCCGGTTGATTATTTTAAATAGTTAAAGAATAATCATAGCGACAACATCGAATAATTTGAGATGTTAACATAATTGGAAAAAAGTAAGCCAATAAAAATAAAGAAAACAACAGAGTGTGAAAAAAGTAAAAGCTCTAGTTATAATTACTATTATTTTTTAATGTACAGGAAACCAAGACCAGTGCTGGATTCTCTCATGAAATTATCACAGTAGCTATGAGCCACTAAATATTTCTCATGAGTATTCCGAAGCAGTAACCTAATGTAATATACAGTGATGTAATTTAAAAAGTTTATGATATTAATTGGAGGGAGGTTGAAGAGATGATTTTCTACATATGGGACAAGTTGAATGCAACCTAAGCCATGGATCAACGCAAGCAAGGTGGAAAATATGATGACAGTGAGGAAGTAGCCTCAACATGTCACCCTCTTTGTAGTCCCCTAAGCAGATGGAGCAGGTAGAAGAACAGATGTTGCTTGAACTTGAACCCTTCTCTACTTTGGAGTATAGAAGTTTCGGATAGCTTTCAAAACTTGTGTCAGTGTGATGAGGCCTGAGGCCAAGGCCTTGTTCAGCTGATTCTTCGTCTCTTGTGGGACGAGATGGTGGAATTCCAGCCAAAATATTGATGATGTTGGGACCTCGAGCCATGTGAAGGCGCACACATGCAAAAGCCACCGTGATAAGTAGGACCACCGACCCAATTACAAAAGCTACTCCATATGTGAAACCACCTGAGTCAAAACCATAGTCTTTAGTGCTGGTGCTACTGTTCATCTTCAATTAAAAGTTGGAATTAGATTCGTAGGAGGGAATTGCTTGTTATGCTCTTTTATTTGGTGATTGACGAGGTTTAACAGAATTTGATGAGGTGGGCTTCATCGTAGTTTTGGGAGTCAACGTTTGTACATCCTTTTCATATCTAGTGTTAATTTCCTTTTAATTTATTGTTGCTCAGTTGTTAGTTGCCTTCTCGTTCTGCGAGAAGTTTCCAAGTGGTGTAGCATGACAATGACTTTGTGCAAAGCTAAATTCTGTCTCCGTCTCGCTCTCTCTATATATACATGTGTTCGTGAATATGACAACTTTCTAGTCAATTAGTTCTGAATTGTTATCAACTGAGGAAAACGGATGAGTGAATCCAATATAGCAGCCAAAATTCGAGACTATAAGACATATTTTAAATTAATAACGACTTCTGCAAGTTGACCATATATGCGTGTATATAAATACCAACATTGCGTGTACGCGATTGAGGGTTATAATTTGAAAGATTCAAATTTGGCTTTTCATTGTTGGCAGTATTTTGATTGAAAATTAATTCTCATGTTATTCTACAATTGCAACGATATGTAATTTGAATAACACTGTAAAAAACACACCCATGTGTGTATGAAATATTTTGCAAAAGATCGATAAACTTTAATCTTGCAGTTATAATTATAGATTTTGGCTATTAAAACCATCTTAGCGGACACAGTACAGTTTGGATAAGGATGGTGTATATATAAATCAAGTAATTCCTTTTTTTCCAGTCATGAGTTTCATACAATCAAGAAGGACGATTCCACATGGTTTATTACAAGGAAAAATAGAGGATAAAGTCTACAATGGCAACATCTTTACAAGGGCTTGCTTGTGACAGCACCAATAAAAAAAAGAATCTTTAACCGCGTATGGATGCCCGAGGGACAGCAGGTAAACCCAGTTCATCCTCAGTCTGTCAGGGTCAAAGTCATCAATCAAGGTCAGGAATGCTATCATTTAAAACAGAATGGCAGCAAATAGAGTAACTTATTTAGTTCAGATTATTGTATTGAATAGTCTCAAAAGTCACTTCTCAGTAATCAGTTAACCAGACCAATAGATCTTCTGATCTGCCTAACCTATACAAAGTTGACACAAATAATGATGAACATAAGGAAACTAAGCAGTGAGTGAGGCATATCCTTCGTACAAGTTATATCATCATGCATAAGAATGCGACCTAACATCCCTAAATTTACTATGCTATACAATTGTTGAAAGAAAGGTACTCCCTCCTGTCGGCACCGACATTAACCGAATTACATGGTCCAAAAAAAGCAAGTTAATTATTTTTTATGTTACTTACTCGCCTATTTTACCCTTAATAGTAAACAATTTAACCTTCGTGTCTGAATTAAAAATATTAATTTTTATAATAATTGTAAATTTTGCTAGGAGCCATGTCTGAAGAGTATTAGAAATTGTAAAACATAAAATAATTATGCCTGAGAAGCCCAAGGGATCAACCATATATTTAATGAGAAAACGACACAATAAATGGTGTAATAACATTTCACTGGAAAATCCATGAATTATAGCTCAACTTATATCTCTCCTTGTTAAAGACAAATCCGAAAACAGACACTAAAAACATTTAGTAAGAACAAGTATAATATATACAAATGTATTATTAGGAATATAGAGTGCCTCATAAAAAGTATATAGAGTTTCTAGAAGGTTGTGTCTTATAATAAGGACCGGAGGGAGCAATACGTATGGGCCTCCCAGACTACCTATAATTCAGAAACCAGGGGATAACGCGTTGAAACTACCACACTTACTTTCCACTTAATGGTTCAATTCCACTATAGGCAGTTGTAACAACCTCAATTTCTAGCAACCCCTACTATGCTAATTTTCAACATTCTAATTACAGCATTTTTATTTCAACCTTCACATTCAAATATACAGAAAAATAAGATTCGATTATCTTCGACAGTTTTGGCCAATAATTAAATAGCCTAAGCTATCAACTTCTGTTCTGCTTTAAGAACCCAAAAACCAATCCTTCTACCAAGTCTGTGCCACAATCAATTTTATATGAAGAAAATATTGTGCCGTCTAGACAGAGATCCTACATGCATTGAATAACAACCATTTTTCCAACATCTTTTCCAGCATTATATAACATTATCCCAAGATATTCCCCCAATTTGTTAATTACTTCACAAGAGAAACAATGCATGCAATCTACCCATAGACAACATATATGCCATGACCAATGTGCTGCCAAATGATATTCTAACAAATGCCAAAAGTCACCTGTTTTAACACAAAGTACATCACAATGAGTGCATGCAACATACGGGGCAAAACATTATACCTGGGCGTTAGATCTGCCAGGAGGCACTGCTGTTTGCCCTGTTGGAGCTGGAGGTAAGTTTAGCTCTGCCTCCAAATCAGGTTCTTTATCAGGTTGGAGGTAGGATGGGACCCCATCAGCTTCAGTCTCATTTCCCATGTCTAATTCCAAAGCATCTAGTTCTGTTTTACCGAAAAATAAAATAAATAAATAAATAAAAAAACAGATCATTAAAGCTGCTTCATTATAAAAGAAAATAAAATTGGGCGAGGGAGGTTTATTCCCCTGAAAATTTGATGGAGTGTAACAACCATCTCAGAGGCCTAACCAAATAATTTACTTACCACCCATAAGTTCATCCTCGTCAATGTCATCAGGCACGTTATAGCTTCTACCCAAAGTCTCTTGGATCTCATTACTTACATCCATGAGGTCCATCATCTCATCTTGCAAGTTCTACACATTGCATATATCAACAGTTAAACCCTAAAATTTTCAATATAAGCTGTAAGAGAAAAAGTAAAGAGAATACAAACATCAATGTCTTGGATCTTCACAGTTTTCATCATTCCCTTCAACTCCTTGTTAGCAGACTTCAAAGCTGACATCTGAAAAAGGGAAGGGGTAAAAAAGAACAAAAAAAATGTAAACAATTGAATTTAATTCTATATCAGTTCAGCATGAAAAAAAATTTAAGGTCATCTTATTTTTGAAAACCAAAATATAGTAGAATTTGTTACAACAAAAGTATATGGCATAATGTAAAACATCTCTATGAAGAGACCCCTCCCAAATGACAGACGATTCATCCCCTACCTCATGACCTACCTCTCATGAGGTAGGCAGCAGGTTCCAAACAGGGTACAGACAAAGCTCCGCCTCGAACCATGCCCCTTAAAGCGCTACCAAGACAAACGAATGTTTTATAGTAAATATGGGTACCCCAAACAACTACACTTTATATAGGATACAATTGGCATCGTCAAACTTCTAGATATTTACAGATGGTGACAAACATCTAGCTATTTCGAATTTAAATATTACGATACAATAAATCATACAACAAAAGGGCAGCCCAGTATTGCACAAGGCTACCATTATTTTGGGGACTAGGATCAGATAAAAACAGCCTTACCTAAGTAGTGGAAAGACTGTTTTGGTGCCTAAAACATGTGACCAAGGTCACAAGGTAGTAGTACCTCTGTGCCAGAGTCCACCCTCAGGGTAAATCATAAAACGAGAACCATTAGTTTCCCCGTTCAGTAAGCATACTGATAATAAGCCTCGCTGCCTATAACCTTAGGCAAAGATGCCATAGTGCAACCAATCATAGCATGGGCTTTCAAAGACAGAAATATGAAGCTATGTCACAAATGTATTTGATTTAATTTGTAGAATTTTGTTAATTACAACTTCTATTATAAATCAAATCATCCACATATTCTAGCACAGAACAAAGAAATATCATATGCAGATGGATGAGGAATAAAATGTTCAATATAAGGATCACAAAGAAAACTACAAGTGCTTCAATACATACAGTTTGTTGGGCATCTTTAATGCCCTCGGAAGCAAATTGAACTTGATCGAGATTGAACGTCTGATTGTAAAGCATGTCACGCTGGCCTTCATACCTGACCAAAGGCATGAAAGATTGATATATGAATACAGCAACAGAATATTCATTAATGGGTATTGTTATATGAATAAAATGAAAAATTATAATTATTTCCTTTGCTTAAGTGCAACTTAGGGCAAATTAAAAATAAAGACGCCAGGTACTCCTATTCATTCTTAGTCCAGGTTACAAATAGCCTTTTGAGTTAAGCAAAAACACGAACATATTGCTGTTACATTCACATATATACAAGGAAGTAAAACAAGACTTCTACAACATAATAACGAAATCCTAAACATGTCACGCATATTACATAGCTATCAAATTCACACGACACAGGATGCACAACAAAGTAACCTGTAATGATAGTATGATATAACTCACGAAACAAAATACCATAACTTTCTATCTTGCAATGCTTAGTGACTGTATAGGATAATCAAGCAAGAACTGACTGTGAAGGATAATCTCTTTGTTTTCACCCCTATTAACTCTTGTCAACGTCTTTTTCATTTTCCGTTGAAGTATTTTACCCAATTGCCCCTACTATGTGTTCTGTTTTCCCATCTTAAGTTCCCCTGTCTAACATGAACATTCAGTAACATTTAAGCTTTCACCGGTGTACTACCATTAGTCTTTGTCTTCCTACTATAACTTCCCCTTTTAACATGAACATTCCGCACTTGTGTGTTCCCTTTTTGAACTTCCGACTTCTCTTAGTTTTTTAACCATTCTCTTCTCGGTTCTTTTCACAATTATATTCTCAATCTCTCTGACCTCGTATTTCTTTACTCTTTAATTTTGTCTATTTTTCAGTATTTATATGTATGATATAAAATTATATCATGTATGTTCTTTTCTATACTTCACAATACTGACCATGCAGCTATAGCGTTTTTCGGGAGTGATCTGGGATTGACTACTTAGATATCACATACTTCAATTTCCAATATTTGCACATGATGCCATCCACTATATGATATAGCAGAATATCAGTTTTCCACCCTTTTCCAAACACACAATCCATAAAACTTGATTGAAATAGCAGTTTAGCTTTACCAAATTTTTTATCAATGATCTTTCACTAACAAAAAGTTATCCTATCACTCAGCCAATTTTATATATTAAAACCTTTCAACAAATTCCCATCTTCGATCCATACTTTCGGCTCAACCAATTTGATTATTAAAGATGACAAGTAAACTAATAAACTAAGAAGCTGCAAACTCACATTCGTTTTTGCTTAAGAACTCTCATGGCTCTAGCTTTAATAGCTTCCTGGGCCGGACCAGGTCTAGTTTTCTTGATCTGCTCTTTGTATCTACTTAGCTCAGCATCAAGCTTCTTAATCTTGTCATCCACCGTGTCACCTCGTTTAGTAATCTGGAATATAAACACAACAATTAGCAACTCACGAAACCAAGTCAATTAACTTACCAGGAATAAAAACACCGTGTAAAAACCAATAATTACGAAACAAAGCGAAAACATGAATTTTACTTCAGAGAATTAGGAAGAGCAAAAATCCGAATTCCAAAATCCAAATAAACGAAAGTCTTCAACTGATAGAATCCTAACTTAAAAAACGAGTTATAATCTAAATTATCATTCGTTCCATTTTAGGGTTTGGACCATAATGTCATTCATTAACTTAGCTTCAAAACACGGACTCTGGTGCAAAAAATGAACAGATCTGCGAATAAAGAAATTGACAATTGAGAGGGAGAGAGGAAAAACCCTATCGGAAGCATCCTGAATGGAAGGAGGAGGCTCCTTGTTCTTCTTGACACCGAATACTCTCTTCATCGTTGGCGATCTCACTCTCCACCTTTGAAATTGAATGTGAGAGAGAAGAGAGAGGAAAACAACGAAGCAATGAGGGAAACAACGTAAACGAAGAGACTTTGAATTTTGGGTTTTTGCTTAACGCGATAAACCACCCAATTGCGATGGGAAGTTTCTCATCAATTTCTGAGAACAGCAATAGAAGCTTCCACCGAAATATATTTGGGCACAAATTCTTCCTCCAACCCTATACCCTCTTTCCTGCACCTCCATATAATTTTTTTATTTCATAGCTGCCGTTCATCAAATTACATAAATACTCCTATTTTAATAAAACTCCTCTCCTTCTCAACTGGATGACTAAGCCATCTGGTTTGTATTTTTCAAAAATGAGAACTAAATACACCCCCATCCGGTTTACAGTTTTTTAAAATTATGAACTGGATGGAAAGTGTATCCGGTTCTCATTTTCAAAAAAAACTACACACCAGACGACCTCATCCAGTTCTCAACCCAGCAGATCGAAAAATCTTTTAATTATTCCTTCATATAAGTATTAGGTAACCAATTTGTGATGCTTATTAGCAATTAGCAGGTGATATTGATGATTAGAGTAGTTGATTTGGGATTTGGAGTGCTGTCGACGACGAATTTAAGGATTTTTCGATCTTTTGGGTTGAGAACCAGATGAGGTCGTCCGGTTTGTATTTTTTTTTTTTAAAATGAGAACCGGATGTACCTCATCCGGTTCACAATTTTAAAAAATGATAAGAGTATTTATGTAATTTCATGAAAGACAATCATGGAATAAAAAAATTATATAGGGTGCAGGAAGAGGATATGAAGGTGGAGGAAGAATTTGCCATGTTTGAGTAGCAAAGGAACGTTACAGGCCCAAATCAAATGAGCCCGAAAACTGTAGAAATATGAAAGCTTTGCATATTTTCGGAAATATAATTTTATAGAGTTTGGAAATTTTATAATTTTAAATTTTAGTTTTTGACACAATGAATCCAACTAATTCTCTGGAGATTATATTTTAAAGTATAAAAGTCTTGAATATTTATATAAAACTATGTTTTGAAGTCGTACGTAAATAAAATAAAAAAAAGACCTCTTACACTCAAATCATATATAGGCTCGTATTAACTAAAAAAAATATATATAAATTTCAAAATTTTCACACTCTTTTATTTTTCACGAACTCTATTCTCTCGTATTAAATATTTAGAATTAGTCAAGGATTAATATTAAAATTTTAATTATATATATATATATATATATATATATATATATAATATGATTATTTTGGATGTGTTAAATATTAAAATACCTATTCAAACTAGAAGTTTAAAATAAAAACAAATTGATTTATACAAGCAAAACCACCATTTAAAATATATAGGAATTTTAAATTAAAACCATTTAAACTTGTATCAATTCAATTTTCTTACAATTTTAGAATTCTTCGTGTAAAACACAATAATTTCAATTCTTGTAACAATGATAACATTAATTTTAACTTAAAAGAGATATACATTGACTAAAATTCAAATTTCAAAATATGTAATAGTTTGGTGGAAGAGCTGACACAAGAATAAGGTTAGTGAATGGACAATAAAAAGTGTGATATAAAGAGGTGGTATATGAGAGAAATCTTTAGGTACACTAGACATAATTGGAATATTAAAGATAATTGAAATATGTACTTGATTAGATAGAGATACAAGTGAAGAAGATAAAGACTTAAAATAAAAAGAAGACTCAATAAATGTGACATATGCAGAAGTGAAGTAGCAGTAAAGAGAGAGTGAAAACATTTATATTCTCTTTGAGATCTTGTAAATCTTAAAAAACACATTTATGTGACCAAGCAGATAATTTATCAAGATCGGGACAAAAATTGTGGACAAAGCAATTAGACCCAAAAACTTTAAGAGGTAAGAGATGAAGAAGTTCATGAGGAAATAAAATAGAATGAGAAATTTTTTTCTTTAAAATGGTGGATGACATACGATTAATTAAATAACATGCATTGAGAACAGCATCACCCCAAAAGCGTTGAGGAACCCCACCATGAATTAAAAGAGTACGAGTAGTTTCAACAAGATATCTATTCGTGTGCTCAGCCATCCCATTTTGTTGAGTTGTATAAGCACATGAAGTTTGGTGAATAATGTCATGAGATTTCATAAAAGTGTTAAAAGAATGAAAAAGATACTCACGAGCATTATCACTGTGTAAGATTCGAATTAAAACTCCAAATTGATTTCTAATTTCATTAAAAAAAGATTGAAATATAGAAAATAACTCAGAACGATTTTTCATTAAAAATAACCAAGTACATCTTGAAAAATCATCAATAAAACTAACAAAATATTGAAATCATAAATTAGACTTCACACGACTTGGTCTCCAAATGTCTGAATGAACTAAGGCAAAAAGGGATGAAACACGTTGTGAAACACTAATAGGAAAAGAACTATGACTTTGTTTTCCTAAATGACACAATGCATAAGGCAAATGGGATAACTTTGACAGACTTGGAACAAGCTGTTACATCTTGATAAGACTAGGATGACCCAACTGAGCATGAAGGAGAGATGGAGATTCCATGACCATGCCAACATGAGCAGATGTTCGTAGGTTATAAAGACCATGAGACTCACATCCTATGCCAATCATCTATCTCAAACTCTGATCCTGTAAACAAACAAAATCTTTGGTAAAAGAAATGACACAATCAAAGGAACAAGTGAGATGAGTAATAGATAATAAGTTAAAGAGAGACTCAGAAACATAAAGAACATTATCAATAGATAATGAAGGAAGGAGATGAATAGTACTAACACCATGGGATGAGACCCTAGTGTCATTAGTCATGGTAATGGAAGGTAAATAACCAGAGATAGATAGAGAAGAGCAAAAAGTTTTATTATCAGTAATGTGATTTGTGGCACCTGAGTCTAGAACCCAAGGACCAAGAGAATTGGAGTGAGTAATGTTAGCAAAAGATGTACTTGTATGTGTTGTATGTGCAACAGAAGCAGCAAAACCAGAGTTTTAACGATCCTCACACCATTTAAGAAATTCATTGAAAATAGCAGGGTGGCCTGAAGTATCAGATGGAGTAGGATCCACAAAACTCTAGTTCTACTGCTTCTGTTGCACATACAACACATACAGGAGGACGACCATTTAAAGCATAACACCTGTCAAATTTGTGGACCAGTTTGCCATAATGGTCACACTTGTGATGCCCTTTGCTCGACTTACGAGGGCGAGTGTGATCATCATGTTGAGATATCAAAGCAGAAGAGTCATCACCAAAATTAATAGGTATATCAGTGGTGTGTTTACTTGGCACACGAAGAAGGGTAGAACATGTATAAGTAAAAATGAGCATAATAGGAGATCACAAAATTTGGTCACAAACATGGGCATAATCATTAAGAAGTCCATGTAAGGCTAATAACATGAAAAGTATGGACCTTTACTCTAGTTTTTGAGAAGGAGTAGAGGCAGTTGGCAATAACTCATTAAAATCATGAAGAAGAGCATGAATTTTACCCAAATATTTTGTCATTGTACCATCAAGACGTCTGGGAGCAATAACATTGAGGAGATTTTGACATACATCATAAAGACGTTGAGCATTATTAGTGTATAATAATAATTTTGCCTGTTCCCAAACTTCTACACACATCTCCTAAGAATGAAAAATTTGTTTTAAAAACGAGTGAATGGTAGATTTGATAACAATACATAACTAAGCACCAATTTTCAGCCAACGAGAAACCTCATTTTCATCAACGTCAACACCACACTTGGTAAGATGATCAACATACCCTTGACTCTTAAGCCATAATTTAATATCTGAAGTCCAAGTATCATAATTCGTTCCATCCAATTTGTAAATGAAGAGATGAACATTAACATAATTAGTATAGATGGACGAATCATATACGACAACATAAGAGGTCATAGATGAAGTGAGAGAAACCACCATAAAAGAAAGAGAAAACTCCTAAAAATTAAATGAACTCTGATAAAGAAGAGTGTCGCAACCGGGATCACGACGGGGCGGCTGTCCAAAAATAATTTCTTTTTTGAAAAATAATGGGGTCGCCACCATAATTTATTAAAGGAAAAACTATGGAAAACTAAAAAAAGTCAGATAAGGCAAGTTTGCAAAATCGGATTTAGAGTCCGGGAGTCAGTTACGTGTGGAGAAGGTACTAGCACCCCATAAAGCCCGCCCTAAGGCGGTACCTTTAATTAAATAAGTAAAATAAAAGAGTGTGATTTTTAGAAATATTTATTTTTCCCAAAAAACAGAAATAGAATGCAAATAACAATAAACAAAAATATGTTTTTTTAATAGGGGGCCCGACAAGGATTTGACCTCGCTCCTACGTATCTCTATACAGGATAGAAAATCAGGGTACACGTAGTTCTATTCTTGGGTATTTGTGAGGAGCGTTTTTGTCGAGATGTGGTGCTTGTAGGGTTCGCTGAAGGGTTTCGAAGCTTACATTTTTTCCGTGAGTGATATTTGGTTTGTGTATTTAGGAAGTGGGGTTAACATGACATAGAAGGTGGTTTGGTTGATGATTATTGGAATGGAATGGAAAGGTGATGGAGGTTCATGGTGGGATGTACAGTGGAGATGCATGTTGATGAGACTTAAATCATTTTATCAACGGTAATAATCCATTATTTATTATTAATTTTATTTTTATTTAAATGGAGAACGTGGGTTGTTATCTGAGCGGTTTCAAAATTATTATTTGCAAATATTTCTTTTTTTTAAAAAAACAAATACGTGGAGTTAGGGAGTGAGAACATTGGGGTCTATTGGCATTGACTCATTCTTTTTATTGTTATTTTTTATTATTTATTTATTATCTTGAACGTGTAAATCAAGTAAATCAAATAAGCAGTTTGAAAACAGTCTTCATTTTTTCTATTATTTATTCTTTTTTTTAATATATATTTATTTTTATTTTGTTTTTATTATTTAATCATTAATTATTTAATATTTAATATTTATTATTTATTATTTTCGTTTTTTAATTATTATAATTTTTTAATTGTTATCTTTTAATTACCACATTTTTAGTTTTCTCTTAATGGAAAAATTCGATATATTTTTTAATTACTATTATTACTATTATTTTTTTAAAACAAATTTTTAATAGACTGATTTCTTACTCTGAATTTTATTTCCTTTTTTACTAATTTTATTTTAACTTTATTCTTAAAATAGAATAGAACCAAAACTATTTTTTTATTTAAATAATAACACACATTTTTATTTTTATTTTATATTATTTTATATTTTGAAATAATTTTATTTGCCCGAACGAGATTGGGTGTTGACAGCTGCCCCTCCTTACTTAAATTTGACCAAATGATCTAAACTTATGAAGTTCAGATTATTTGAGTAAAAGATAAGTAAAGACAAAAACACTAATTTCGTTCGGTTATGAAAATAAAGACAATAAAATAAATGTATAGATAGAGGCCGAGACCTTGTACTGAGACGAGAGGGTCGCGTACCTTAAACTGACCTTGTATTGAGATAAGAGGGTTGTAAATTTTGGATTTGAATTGACCTTGTACTGAGACGAGAGGGTCGTTTTTTTTCTTTTTTTTCATTTTGACCTTGTATTGAGACGAGGGGGTCGTAAATTTTGGATTGAAGTAACCTTGTACTGAGACGAGAGGGTCGTAAATTTTGGATTGAAGTGACCTTGTACTGAGACGAGAGGGTCGTTTTTGTGTTTTCATTTTGACCTTGTACTGGGATAAGAGGGTCGTAAATTTTGGATTGAAGTGACCTTGTACTGAGACGAGAGGGTCATAAATTTTGGATTGAAGTGACCTTGTACTGAGACGAGAGGGTCGTTGTTTTTTTTTCATTTTGACCTTGTACTGAGACGAGAGGGTCGTAAATTTTGGATTGAAGTGACCTTGTACTGAGACGAGAGGGTTGTTGTTCTTCATTTTGACCTTGTACTGAGACGAGAGGGTCGTAAATTTTGGATTAAAGTGACCTTGTACTAAGACGAGAGGGTTGTTGTTCTTCATTTTGACCTTGTACTAAGACGAGAGGGTCGTAGATTTTGGATTGAAGTGACCTTGTACTAAGACAAGAGGGTCGTTGTTCTTCATTTTGACCTTGTACTGAGATGAGAAGGTCGTAAATTTTGAATAAATCTCTGGATAATGTTTAAATACCCATGTTGTAAAATGTAGAGATACGACATTGAGTCCTTCCTCTAATAATATTTTCTGTTGATTTGCATGAAGTTTGATTTTTCTGGTTGAAAGATATATGTTAAATGCACGACAATGCATGATTTTTTTTTGTTTGTTCTTTTTAAAGAATGCATTTACGAATGCATGAAATGTGATTTTTTTTTTAAAAAAAGAACGCATGTCAAAATACATGAAATCTGTTTGAATATGAATTTTTGATTTTGTTCTTTTTGAAAAATGCATATAAAAATGCATGAAATTTGATTCTTTGCTTGATGCATTTATGAATGCATGAAATTTGATTTTTTGTTCTTTGTTCTTTTTTTTTAATGGTGCATTTATGAAAGAATGAAATTTTTTATTAAATCTGAATTTTGA